>Ga0228710_1001305_pt1 | contig 36898 bp, 27 predicted proteins | sample MedpolnodulmetaG_FD_177995 | JGI IMG/M metagenome (GOLD analysis project Ga0228710, IMG submission 177995) | Root nodule microbial communities from Medicago polymorpha collected in Santa Monica, California, United States - pink nodules | ecosystem: Host-associated > Plants > Roots > Nodule...
TTCTTTCATCAATTTGTTTTTCTCTTGTTTCACCAAGGTTAACTCTTTCAATTGTTCAATCTCTTGCTCCTTTAATTCTTTGAATTCAACCCACTCCTTTTCCACCTCCTCCAAGGCAGCGTCCTTGCTTTTCTTTTTACCTTTTTATTTAGCTGCCTCCCTACCCATTGGACGAGCACTAGATCCTACAGAGTCCTCGTGAGATCTCTTAGATCCACTACTTCCTGAGCCAATACTTCCTCCTACTTGACTACCATAACGTGGTTGAACAAGGAGAGCATGCCATTCTTCCATTAAAGTAAATTGGACATTCTTCCCACATGCATATAATTCCTGGGCTTTTGCCAAAACATCAGTTTCCGACCAACCGCTTCCTTGTAAACGTTTAGCGCCTTCATAAGCACCAATCCATTTATTTATTACTTTTCTCATATAATTAAAACGGTTTCGGCATGCCACTAGATCGCGCGGAGAATCAAATGAGCAATACTCAACAATTTTACCCCAATATTTTTCACCTCTCTGGTTTCTCCCGACAACACTGCTTGTTCCAAACTTAATCCACGCACTAATTAACACCAAATTTTGTTCAGTGTTCCATGCTGGTTGCTGGTTTTTCTTGCTCTTAGGAGTTGAATCTTCTGGATTTGGAGTGACTTCATTTGCAACTGTCATGCCACCAGGAGTTATTTGTGTTGAAAATTCAGGAAATTCAGATGCACCAACACAGGGAAAATTTTCATTCTCCATTGGCATATAACCATTAAACAGGGGTGTTTGAGATGGATATCTCATCATAGAACCATAATGTGGATGAAAGTTTAGAATAGAGGATGACTGGTTGAAATTTGGTGTAAAACCAAAATTAGGTATGTTTTGAGGACGTTGGTTAGAAAATTGATTTGGATTTTGATAATTATTGGGATTTTGATAGTTAAATGGGTAATTAGAATAATTTTGGGTGCTGAAGTGGTTATTATTGGGATCCATTTCACTAAAAACAAGATTAAAACTTCACTTATTTTGCTAATAAAAATATAATAATAAGATTATAATAGTGAAAAACTTGGTTTTTTTTCTGTGTCCAAATCAAATGAACCAAGTCTCTATATATAGAGGGAAAAAAACCATGAATTTTGGTAAAAAAATTTTAAAAAAATAATTTAATTTACACCGAAATAATTGAGGTCCAATTATTAAAATGATAAGAATCCGGACAACCAATCAGCACCGAACACGTGTCCCATGTTATCCACAAAACAGATTCTCTCTCCACCTCCTGCAGCTTCACGCGCTGCAGTCCGCACGTGTGCTGCATGCGCCGTTTCTGGCCAACCGAAGCGTGACAAGTGTCCCTCTAACGTCAGATTAAACTTGTTGAATTCATTCAACCTCTCTTTCATCCACATCATCATTCAACACACCATTGGAGACTACCCACATGTTGAATCATGCTTTCAACATAGCAATTCAACACCCATTTGCAACTGGTCTTACAATAAGTGATAACTTTGTAACAGAAAAACATACAGTAATATTTATAGTATTACATCTTTTACAAACAAGTTTTTGACAATAAAAACTTATTTCAACTACACAATAAATACATATACACAAAAACATACTGTTTAAACTTCACTTTCGGCTACCAATAGGTCCACTGCTTCCCTGAAACAAATCATCGAGTCTCGCTTCAATATCCTCCATTCCATACTTAATATATTTATCAGCACGCTTACCAAGTTCAAGAATTCTCTTTAACCTCCCAATGAAGTTTCTATAAGCTGGCAACAAGAGTTTCAGAATGGAAAATCTTATTTCTTCCCCAAGGTGTTTATCAAAGATAAACCATGAAGATTGAACCCTGCATATTTTCTCAAAGAGCATGTTGAATGATTTTAACTTATTTTTCATTGACTTTTCTACCCCATTAGTCTGCATTGAATCACTGTTGTCCAACTTCAAAAAGTCCAACATCTTATTCCATGAGCTTCTTTGATAGTGCTCACGGTATTTCCGAACTTTTGCAGTGTGTTTTTGGATCACAACATCCCCTAAAATAGTTTCTAATTCACTATCTTCAGTCTTCTGAACAATATAGCTGCAGTTATTCATCAAGAAAACATAGCACAAAGCAGGGTCACTATAGCTTTTGGATTTGGCTTCCAAATTGCTCTCTAATAGCTCCATAATCCAATCCATCTGGACAGATAAAGAAGAGGAATGCATTCTATCCTCAATTATGGAAGATTCCTTCAAAGGATACCCATATTCTTGTTTAAATACATACTCCAGCGTCTGCCGCGACTCACAAGCAACACGGAGGTAGTTCATCACGTAACGGGTAATTGGGTGAAGCCTTCCACCAGGAACCGCTGCCTCTCCAGGATCTTGGCGAATCAGATTCTCCAACTCCATGAAATTGCCTCTGATCGCTTCCCCTAATCTCATCCAAATTGAGGTTGCTTCATTTTGCAGCGACTCAAACTCTGGAATTAGATCACGCATTGTTTCAAACACGTCAAGGACCCTAAACAGCCGCTCAGGAGATCGACTTCCTAAGGCAATAGCATCGGCGAAATTCAGCAGCTGGAGTGTGGATTCCCTGCAAATATCCGTGAATGATAAATCAGCGGCGGAGGAGAACCCAAAGAAAATCCGATCACATAGTCTTCTCTCAGTGGGGAACAATATCTTGAAAGCCACGTTTGAAGCCTTAATCCATTTTTCAATCTTGTCTCGGAAGTCCTGCCATGACACCTCCTGAACTTCCTCTAGGCTGAGCTTCTGCATCCCTAATCTTGAGAGGCTTTCCTTTAAATATTCCCTCCGAAAATTGATATACACGTCGGAAAAGTCCTTCTCAAACCCGGTGCTAATCATCAACTTTGCAGTTCTGTGTAGGTTGTCGATCGTGTCAGTTGGCAAAGCGTTGATCATGAGATTTGAATTTTCCTTTGGTCGAAGCACCCCTTCGAAATTAGAGTCAGAAACCGTCAATTCAGAATCATCACCAAGGTATTCTTTCAACTGCTCCAAAAGCATTTCAATGAGATTTGAATTTTCCTGCTGAAGCAACTTCACACAATTACCAAGTTGTTCAACCATACTACTGCTACCAATATCAGTACCAGCCAGTTGCTGTGAATGTGAATGGATTTCAATAACTACCAGATTTTCATCTTGGAGACTAGAATGATCATTATCTAGTGCAGCAGCATCGATGGAGGTAAAACAAGAACGGAGAATAATAATTAAGTAGCTGAAACCTGCTCCAAGAATGAATAACTGCAATTTAATCTTCATGAGTTGCACAATTAAACATCCGAGAAAAAAGTATAGAAGATCCACTTCGAATCCGCACTGAGTTTGCCGTGACAAACTCAGTAACATGATAGCAAAGGAAGCACATGAAATGAGGCTATATGCATCTGGTTTTCCATTCACCACTTTATCAAAGTAAAATGAATATATTGATGTGATTGTCAATACGAAAAATGTTGTCTGAGCTTTGAATCGAAGACTTCTTGATTGTTGCCATATCTTTGCAAACAAAATCATTAGACAAATGATGAAACTAAAAACACTGTAAAGAAAAAATTTCAACAGATTCCACTTTCCAAACAGATAATTGAAGGAAGAACTAAGAGCATAACAAAGTAGTCCAAGAATAGATGAAGCAAAACCCACAAATCTCCATACCTTTGGTAGCATAACCCATTTAACAGTTTGCATGAGCATCGGTTCCATATTCTCTCTGAACTTAATTACTTTAATAAACCATGAAGATTGAATCCTGCATAAAGAGGCATCACCATTGACTTTGGAGTTTGAATAAAAGTCATCCCCTTCCCTTATGAAGGTTCGTGGGAAGGATCCTTGGTCCTGCTTTACAATTTTAAGTCACATAGTATTTACTACGCATCTCATATTCAACTAATATATTTGTTTATATTTCATCATTGAATTTTTTATATGCATATACTTTTCCTTAGAAGTAAGCTACACAGCTGCTCAAACAAGTGATTGTGCTTAGGTGGTTAATAAACTCCCTGTCGAACCTTGGATTATTAAGACCCCTTCCCCTAAAAATATAATGGTTAACAAAAAAAATTACCCAGCGACTCTCCTTCCTAAATTTTTTTCTAACTGCCTTTTTCCTCGAAATCATAAATTTAAATTATTTTGGTCATCAACTAAGTTAATTAAATGATAAAATGCACAAAATACGAGAACACTTTCTCCTACTTAAGGACAAACTCATAAATCACTTCCCGCTTAAACAATGTATGATCTATTTTACAAGAGAGATTTAGATCAACAAAAGTTGATGTATCTAGTTCAAAATTTAGATAAGAAACATAAACTTTTGTTGACCCAAGCGTTCCTTATAAATAAGACCGGCTGAAGTATTTAGATGAAAGAGTGAGGTCGAATACTATCACACAGTACTTTAAGTAAGAAGGAAGACTGAGGTAGAATACCATCCCACGCAACTATAAATAGTCATAAAGTATTTATAAAATTAACTTTAGCCAATTTGGAGCTAAACCATGCCAATTCAAAACTTTAAAATCTACCAAATAAAAATGGAAACACATATATGGTAATACTACTAATACAAAATAAATCATGTTTGTTTATTTAAGAAACTTTTTACACTATTCTAAGCACTGCACAGTTACAACTCAGGTGGCTCTCAAGTGTCAGCAATTGCAGAACATTTTCAATCCTCATAATGACAATAAGCAGAACAACATACAATAGTAGTAGTATTACAACTAATGTATACAAGGTCATACATGATACATCTTTTACAACTAACTACACTCAAAATTTTGTATTACAACTACACAGCAAATACATACACACAAAAAAAACATACAGATTTAATATCAAATTAGATTAGTCCTTACATTTTTTTAGAGGATCCCTGCATTTTTACGAGGATAAATTAGTCATTTTTTTTTTTGAAAACTATATATTCGGCTAAGGAATCTAATATCACCGTTTACTTATAGAGGGCCCATTTAAAACCATAGCAAAGCTCTGTAGTAACTAGTCCACCGAAATTAGTCCTTGATTCATTTTAACAATTGGACTAATTAATTTAATTTCAATTTTAAAAAATATCATGGAGTAGTTTGGTATTATTTTTGTCGAGGGTTAAACAAGACCGTGAGAAAACTGTAAGGATCAAATTGGCTCTTCACTCTAAAAAAAATATAATATCAATTGAAAATACATGAAAGTATGTATGTTATATGCAAAATAAGCACTACATACTAAAGTGAGCATGTGAAGTTAAATGATGGACAAATGTTCAGGTTAGGATCTTCTTCATTTGACAAAATAAATGGAGTCTAGAAAAAAATAATTCTTCCCTATTATGAAACCAAAATTCTAAAACTACCCTATTTAAAAGAAAAAATAATCCAAAATTTCCCTATTTTTGACCAACTCATCCCCACCTCTCAAGGTGGACTTGCGACATGCACCCATGTCTCAATTGTGTCTTGCGACATACGCCCTCATTTCTCAAAAGTTAGAATATTTTTGTTCTCATTATATGTCTCAAGTCCCACTTGAGACATGGTTTTTTTTTTTTTATATGTCGCGAGTTGTTGTTGAGACAAGTTTTTTTTCATTTTTTATTTTAATAAAATTAATTAAAATATTATATTTTTATACACTATAAATACATACATGCCCTCATTTCTCAGTCTCACAGACCATATCATCTTTTCTTCTTACATTTTCTCTTCTCTCAATTGTTTCCTTTCTCATTTTCAACATGCCTATGCCTATTGAAATACGTTGCACCGTTAAATATCAACATATAAGTGAACCTTTCAAGGACTAGTGGATGGCACCAGTCGATACTGTCAAAATTAACAGGGGTTTTCAATCATTTTTCACCTTAAATATTGATCTTACTCGAATGGTGAAACATTTTGTACATGTAACGCCATACTATTCGTTGGCGGATGACACTAACAACTACAAGATAAGCTATGATACTAAGACATTGATGTGGAGAACATGTTTCGATGGAAAACAAGGTCAAAATTGTTGCTTTTGTTCTCACCCGTATGTGAAATCAATTTTTACACATTGAGACAACATGACGAATATTCTAATCCAAATTTGGAGATGGTTGATGCAGCCAAAGGTGTGGAGATTTGTAGGCTTTGCTTCATCTCTTGTTGGACTGCTTTGTTATGCTCTTAGCTCTTCCTTCAACTATCTCTTTGGAGAACGGAATTTCTTGAAGATTTTCCTTTACAGCATTTTCAACTTCACCATGAGCCTCATGATTTTATTTGCAAAGATATGGCAACACTCGAGAAGTCTTCAATTCAAAGCTCACACAGCATTTTTGGTATTGACAATCACATCAATATATTCATTTTACTTCGATAAAGTAATGAATGGAAAACCAGATGCATATAGCCTCATTTCATGTGCTTCCTTTGCTATCATGTCACTTAGTTTGTCGCGGCAAACTCAGAGCGGATTTGAAGTTGATCTTCTTTACTTTTTTCTTGGATGTCTAATTGTACAACTCATGAAAATTAAATTGTTGTTATTCATTCTTGGAGCTGGTTTCAGTTACTTGCTTATTATTCTTCGTTCTTCCATCCATTCCATGGATGTAGGACGAGATAGTGAGTCTGCTGGAATCCAAGATGCAAATTCTGTAGTTATTGAAGTCCATTCACATTCACCACAGCTACCAAGTATTGATATTGGTAGTGGAATGGTGGAACAACTCAGTAATTATGTGAAAGTGCTTCAGCAAGAAAATTCAAATCTCATTGAAATGCTTTTGGAGAAGTTGGAAGAATATCTTAGTGATGATTCTGGATTTAAAGTGTCTGAGCCCGACTTCATGATCCAGGCCTTGCCAACTGAAACAATCGACAACCTTAAAAAAACAGCCAAGTTGATGGTTAGCGCTGGGTTTGAGAATGAGTTCTCTGATGTATATTGCGATTTTCGGAGGGGATGTTTGGTAGAAAGCCTCTCAAGGTTTTGGTTCCAGAAACTTAGCATTGAAGCCCTTCAGATGTTGACATGGAAGGAGATGGAAGACGAGATTAACAGATGGATTAAAGTTTCTAAAGTGGCTTTGAAGATATTGTTCCCCTCTGAACGGCGACTTTGTGATCAAGTCTTCTTTGGATTGTCCACCACTGCTGATTTATCCTTCACGGAATTTCGCTGAAGCTATTGCCATCAGAAGCCGATCACCCGAACGGTTGTTTAGAGTCCTTGACATGTTTGAAACAATGCGCGACCTAATTCCAGAATTTGAGTCCTTGTTCCATGATCAATACAATGGGTCGCTTCAAAACGAAGCAACCACAATTTGGAAGAGATTAGGTGAAGCAATCATAGGCATTTTCATAGAGTTGGAGAATTTGATACGCCATGATCCGGTGAATTTGGCAGTGGTTCCCAGTGGTGGGATTCACCCAATCACCCGTTATGTGATGAACTATCTCCGTGCCACAAGTCAGTCACGGCAGACATTGGAGCAAGTGTTTGAACAAGACTATGGACAATCGTTGAAGGAATATTCCAAAATTGAGGATAAGGTGCAATCCACTTCCTCTCTCTCAGTGCAGATGAGTTTCATTATGGAGCTATTAGATAGAAATTTGGAAGCCAGATCTAAAATCTACAAAGACCCTTCTTTGAGTTATGTTTTCTTGATGAATAACAGCAGGTACATGGTTCAAAAAACCAAAGATACTGAATTGGGAACCATTTTAGGTGATGTTTTGATCCAAAAATACACAAAAAAAGTTCGGCAGCATCATAAGAACTATCAAAGAAACTCATGGAGTTAAGTGTTGGAGTGTTTAAAGTTGGACAACAATGATTCAATGCAGCCTAATGAGGTAGAAAATTCAATGAAAAAGAAGTTAAAATCATTCAACATGCCCTTTGGGGAAATATGCAGAGTTCAACGCTCTTGGTTTATCTGTGATAAACACCTCAAGAGAGAAATAATAATTTCCATTGTGAAACTCTTGTTGCCATCATATGCAAAATTCATTCGGAGGTTTCAGAGAGTTCTTCAACCTGGTAAGAATGCTAATAAATATGTTAAGTATAATATGGAAGATATCGCAACGAGTCTCGACAATTTGTTTTAGAGGAGCGGTAAATTCGATTGGTTATCACTATAGCAATACTATAATATGGTGTTATGAAGGTAGCTATGACTAAATGTAACTACTCTTATAACGAGTATGCTTAGATTATTGTAACTCATTGATTTGATTAAGTCTTTCATATTTTCCTCTTAAGTTAGTTATTTTACTCTAAATTTATCACTTGTTATTTAAAATGTAAGTTAACATGTATGATTTATTTTTCGTATCGGTTACAATTTATGCATCGTTGAAGCTTACTTCTTTTTGTATAACCAAAGTTTTGCCCATCATTGATATTATTCTAGTAATTGACTATTATCACACAAGTGGGAATGTTAGATTAATCATTTTCTGTGAAGTAACCAACTTAATGCTCTCTCTTATTCTGTATCAATCTTAATGCTTTCTCTATCAGTTCTCACAGATCTAAAGATGAACATATTCTTGATTCAACTTTTATGTGAATATGCTAGGATTTGTATATACCAATCCTGTTAAATATTCAACACCTCTCGAGAGTCTTTCCTCTAGACATTCCCTCCGACAATTGATATACACGTCGGAGAAATCGTTATCCAACCCGGCACTAACCATCAAATTATAAGTATTCATCACTATACTCTGATCATATCGCATTTTCTACTTCTGCCATTATGGTGTCTACTTTTGCTAAGGTGTTGAAGGAAGACTGAGGTTGAATACTATCGCATACTAATATAAATAGTGATACAGACTACAGTATTTATAAAATTATCTTGGAGCCAAATTTGGAGCTGAACCGGGCAAATTCAGAACATTAAAATGCAAAACTTCATCACCATACTCATTGAATTATCTATAGTATACATACTAAATCCTCAAGTGTCAGCAATTGCAGAACTTTTTCAATCCTCATAATGATAATATGCAGAACAACATACAACATACAATAGTAGTATATATAGTATACAAGGTCATACATGATACATCTTTTACAACTAACTAAGCTCAAAATTTTGTATTACAACTACACAACAAATACATACACAAAACAAACATACAGATTTAGCTTCGCTTTCGGCTACCGGTTGATCCACTGCTTCCCTGAAACAAATCATTGAGTTTTGCTTCAATGTCCTCAGTTCCATACTTAACATATTTATCAGCATGTTTGCCAACTTCAGCAACATTCTGAAACCTCGCAATGAAATTTGCATAAGCTGGCAACAAGAGTTTCTCAATGGAAATTCTAATTTCTTCCTTAAGTTGTTCATCAAAGATAAACCATGTAGATTGAACCCTGCATAAATCATCAAACACCGTGTTGAACGATTTCAGCTTCTCTTTCATTGACTTAGCTACCCCATTATGTTGCATTGATCCATTATTCTCCACCTTAAGAAACCCAAACACTTTGTTCCATGAGCTTCTTTGATACTGCATTTGGTACTGCCGAATTTTCGCAGTGTGTTTTTTGATCCAATCATCACCTAAAAGTGCTCCTAATTCACTATCTTCAGCTTTTTGAACAATGTACCTGCAGTTATTCATCAAGAAAACATAGCACAAAGCAGGGTCCTTATAGATTTTCGATTTAGCTTCCAAATTGCTCTCTAATAGCTCCATAATCCAATCCATTTGCACTGATAAAGACGAAGATGAATGCATCCTATCATCCATCTTAGGATAATCCTTCAATGGATGTCCATAGTCTTCAAACACTTGCTCCAAAGTCTGCCTCGACCTACATGCCGCGCGAAGGTAATTCATCACGTAACGCGTAATCGGATGAAGACCACCACCCGGAACACCTGCCTTAGCCGGATCCCTTCGAATCAAATTCTCCAACTCCATAAAAATCCCTCTAATTGCTTCCCCCAATCTCTTCCATATAGTAATTGCCTCATTCCTTAAAGACACACTATACTGATCACAAAATAACAACTCAAACTCCGAAATTAGGTCACGCAATGATTCAAACACATCCAGAATTTTAAACAACCGCTCCGGCGAACGGCTTCCAATCGCAACTGCATCGGCAAAATTCAACAACTGAACTGTAGAACCTCTACAAACCTCCATGAAAGAAAAATCCGCAGCTGAAGAGAATCCAAAAAACACGCGATCGCATAATCGTCGCTCACTCGGAAAAAGTATCTTCAAAGCAACATTGAAACCTTTAATCCATCTTTCAATTTCATCTTCAATATCCTGCCATTGCATTTTGTGAACATCTTCAATACTCAGCTTCTGTAACCCTAATCTCGATAAACTCTCCTCCAAGAATTCTCTCCGGCAACTACTGTAAACATGCGAACACTCTTTCCCAAATCCACCGGCAACCATTCGTTTCGCGATCTCGTGAAGATCGTTAATCGTCGCCGACGGTAACGCATCGATCACAATTTCGTAATCCGTTACCGGCATCGCAACCGGAATCGGATCCTCTTCACCTCCACCGTCAATTTCCTCATCCTCTTCTTCAGAATCAAACGGTAAATTCACCGAATCGGTGTTCCGGTACGGCGGAGTTAGGCCAAACGACTCACCACCGCGTTCCATGAGAGAACGAAACTCATCCTCAAGACGAAACATAGCATGTTGAAGCATATCCTCGGCGCGTGCGAGACACGTGGCGATGGATTTATCACTGGTGAGGTGGTTCCACTCTGCAACGGAAGCTACTAAGTCGTCAACGGCGTCGAGAAAAGCAGCGGCATCAGCAGAGTCTGCCCAGATAGGATGATCAGATGAAACATAGTGAGAGATTCGACGGTCGAGGTTTTTAAGACAGTGATCCAAAGCCGCGAAGGCTCTTGGATCTCTGTCATTAACCTCGACCGCAGCGACTTTCTCAGAAAGATTCTCCTTCGAGAATCTTCCATCGAAATTTGAGAAAATTTGGAGAATATCATCAGCCATGTTGTTATTGTTGTGGCCTAGCGTTTTTGCTATGTGACGTGCCACAGCGAGTAATTTCTCTTCTCCGTTTTCAGACATTTTTAGTGAAAGTTTGTTTTTAGTCTTCAATAATCAGAGCTTAGATTTCTAGAAATGGAGAAGGATGGGGGAGGTGGAATGGCGAATGTGCCCTTTATGGGACGCGGTTTTGGGAAAGAAGTCGAGGGTAAAGGTGGGATTATAATGGGAAATTACGTGGATGGTGGTGAAGTAAGAAGAAGATAAAGGAAAGAGTGAACGTGTAAAGCAGTTTGTGTTGGATTGAAGCAGCAGGTAGTCGTTGCAGGTAACTTTAATTGTTTGTGTGGATTCTGTGTGTTTAGATTTGTGTAACTAGGAACTTGAAAATTCCAATGTTGTCGTTAGCTTTTGACTAGACTTTTAAGGCAATTTGATTATAACTGAAAAGAAAATGAGAATCTATGTTTATGATTAATAGGATACTCTCCATCTTAAATTAAATTAGATGTTATAATTCCTTGAGGAAAAAAAAAAAATTAGATGTTATTTTTTTTTAATTTTCAGTGTCTTCAATTATTTATCTCTTTTATAAAAAAATTCAAGAAAAAACTCTTTTATAAACTAATATAACATTTATTATTATTTTTAATTAACATAGTTTTTTATTGTATTTCACTTATCTATAATTATTCTACTAACTGTAATTAATAAAGATGTTTTAATAAATAATACATATTTTATCATAAAAATCAACATTTTTTTATCATTATTTTAATAACTGTGTAAACATCAAATGGAACACCTGATATGTGATGGAGGGAGTAGTAATAGCTAGTAAAATGATAAAAATTAAAGGAATATGAAAACAGATTAGCACTCTGATGGTCAAGTCAATGAGAGGAATGATAAAAGTGAAGTGTGTGAAAAGTAATGAAAATAAGATAGTACTCTGAGTGTGCCGTGGCGCCACACTTTTATAACAGAGCATAGTTGTAACTAAACCCGTAAAACCCTGTTGAGACTTGTGGGAGGTTGTTACAAATCATCTGGACGGTCCAAATTGGACGAGGTGTGTTCCTATTCGCTGAAGCGCACCTGAAGTCTTCCATGTTGCATTGAACGACGAGAATAATGGGTTAATGGCTCGTCGTGTATTGGGGTGGCGTTTTGGGCTAAGGCATTGTCTAGAACAATCCCCCCAAATCATTATTGTCTTTATGACATGAGAAACTTTAAGAGGATAAAAGTTTGATGACGGCTTGTGATTCTAAGCAAAGAATAGTTGGGAAATTGTTTTTGTACATTTTTGGAGATGTTGCATTTTGAGTGGGAGTTGTTAGAATTAAATGCATCAAAAATTGAAGTGGCGCCTTCTGTAATGAGTGTTGGCGTGTGTCCCACACCATGTAGGGGGAAGATGACACGTCTAGGGTACTGCATGGCATTTGCATTTTCGAGGCATAACCAGGAGCGTTGAATTTCTCCTTTCATATTCCAACGAATCTCGACCATTGGCTCGATAATGGAAGATCACTATAAAGCGGAACATTGTTGTTTTGAGAAGCTATTTAGAACCTTGGCTATTTCCTTTTCATTTGAAAATAACTTGTTTTGTGATTTCATTGCTCTCATTCACGTGATTCAGTCAAGAAGTTCCAGATAATTCATTATTTCCTTCTTTTTTGTTGAATCTCAAAACCAACAGTTTCATAATTTACAAGTGTTTGAAATTTTCCTCTGACCAGTTGATCAATACCAGCCTCAATGGTACCCCATCTGCCTCTGCCTCCTTTTTTATTGCTTGTTGTTGTTGATCATGTGGAGAACTTGGAAAACCGAAATGGAGTAGGAAACCCAAATTTTCCTCTGAATGTGTAGGTTTCTACTAAAGCTCCATCGATGATAGACCTCACCCAAATTTTCTACTATAGTCTCTAATCTCCGCGAGGATCTCAAGTTTTTGTGGGCTAAGAAAATTTTAAAGAAGAGTTACAAGAAGATTCTCTTCGAGGAGAATACCAATTTACTTTATGATCTCAATCTGAGTGGGGGTAGCACCTATAGTAGAAAAGTTGGTAGAAAATAGGCTTATATGGTTTGGGCATGTAGAGAGAAGACTCGTAGATGCCGTGGTAACAAGAGTCAGTCAAATGGAGGAGAGTCAAGTTAAAAGAGGTAGAGGAAGACCTAGGAAAACTATTAGAGAAATCATTAGAAAGGATTTAGAAGTCAATGAGATGGATCCAAATTTGGTTTATGATAGAACACTATGACGTCATTTGATCCATGTAGCCGACCACACTTAGTGGGATAAGGCTTGGTTGTTGTTGTAATCTTACATATTATTTATTACAAATATATATATATATATATATATGTATATGATCCCTAGTCTCAAAAAGACGCAAAGAAAACGATTCAAAGAAACTAAGCAAATTGGAAGGCGACGACAACCACACATGACGAGGACGAAGAAAGAGATTGTCAGCGCCTATTTTCTTTTGGGGCTATTTTATTTATTAATTAAGTGTAATAATTTTATTGGTTACATGCAAGGAGAGATATAAACAATTTAAATTGAAATTAATATACCAAATAAAGAAGTAAATTAGCAAAATTGATTTGAACAGTGGTAAGTTTTCTTTCAAATGTAAGTGGGTGTAGGTTGCTTACTTGTTAATATTTTAGGAGAGTGTAAATTAATATATATATATATATATATCTCACAAAATCAAAGTTGGATAAGAGAAACTTTTAATATTGCATTTCATGAATAAGAGTTACTCTTGGGATATTTTTGCGACAGTTAGGTAAAAAGACCTTCTTGGGACACTGCTTCTACGCGCATTCAATTGTGTAGAAAGCCACCTTTTGGTCAATGTATAGAAAGACAAAAATTAGAGATATCCTAATAATAATACATGTCTAAGGATAACTGTTATTTGATCCAAAATTTTGGACCAAATCGTTTGAGAAATTAATTTCAGCTTCTTGTATGAAATTACCGTAGCAACATCTCATCCAAAAAAAACATGATTAAAATTATCCAAATTTTCAGTTTCTTAAATCACCCTTTGTTATGGAGACTCGTAGGTTTGATATCAAGCATAATTGGACTTATCTGTTATGCATTAAGCTCCTCTTTCAAACATCTATTTGGAGACTGGAATCTCCTCAAGATTTTTCTCTATGGAATTGTAAGTTTCATAACGTGCTGCACTATGTTACTAGCAAAAAAGTTCCAATTGAGTCTAATATTAAAAGCTCACGTGGCTTTTTTGGTACTTATGCTAACTTCTGTTTACTCATATTTTTATGACAAAAAAGTGAATGGAAAATCAGATGTATTAGGTTTGATTTCATGTGCTGCTTTTCTTTTGATGTCATTAAGTTTGTATAAACAAATTGACCTTGGATTTGAGGTTGATTGGTTCATTTTTGTTTCTTGGTTGTCTTACGGTTCAGCTTATGAATTTTAATTTGATGTCAGCTTCTACTACTGGAGGTGTGTTTTGTTGTTTTGTTATTGTTCTTCGGTCTTGTTTGGATTTACAACATAGGATTGGGAGTGTTGATGCCACTGTGACTGATCATGTTGCTATAGAAATTGAAAGTGTGGAAATAAGAGCTGACCATGACCACCAAGAACTAGCCTCATTGCGCAAAAGGTTAGTTTTTGTTCTTGGAACAAAAAATATGTGGTTTTGTTTTTATCATTTTATCTTGTATTTTTTGTGGACTAAAAATTAAATGTGAACACTATTTTGGTTGCCGGGATTCAACATGTGGTTATAAGAGTTTAGCTCTTTCCACTATATTCAAACCGTTAGAAGTTGGTTTTGTAGTTGTTTGTTATTTGTTCGATATTGTTCAGGTTCTTAGATTGTTGAGTGTATAAATATGTTTGAATATCCTTATCTTTTGAGTTAGTTTTTGGGATGAGATTTCAATGTGGAAATTGGATCAGGTCCACGTTTGCCGTGAGGGTGGGTCTTGAAGTTGATTTTAAAGTTGTTTATAGGTTGTTATTTGTCCTAGCTTTGATAAGATCTAGGACTATTTAACACAAACATCGTTGGTGTAAATCAATCCAACTGCTTTTAGTTATAAACACCTTTGGTGATGATTTTTTGAATAACTTTCATCTTCACTTTTCTTTTGAGAGAAAAACAACATAGAGTAAAGAGACGAAGAGATTCATAACACAATGTGAGTATGAAAGAATTGTCTAAAAAATCGTCTAAAAATATTTGTAAAAATATCATTCACCCACATTTTTAACCAACCAGGTCTAAAGTATTGTTCTATGTTGTAAAGTTTGTTTGTCTTTAAAGTAAAAAAAAACATAGATTTTTTCCTTCTAAATTTACTTTTGAAGAACGGAAGATAATTTATTCAACAATTTATGAAAATTAACTCCGTAAATAAATTTGCAAATGGAGTAAAAATTAATTTGTAAGCACCACATATAAATTTACTCATGTGATTAGTTCTCACGGGTTGTTGGGTAAATTACCTATATTATTTTAAGGGTAACCTATGTGTCACCCAAAATAATAGTTTGGTAATCCTTTTGTTGCTAATTTCGTTTCTTATGATAGAATATGTGCTTACATGCTTAAAACATAACATACAAAATACATTATGGTGGATCCAAGGAATAGTTTAGCTGCTTAAGTGGAATTTGTTGATGCTGCACAACGAATAAGAGCTGCATTTGGAGAACACAGAAAAAGAAATAAAGGAATTTAAACTTTTCAATCAAGAAGCTGAAGCACACAAGAGAGTTGCTGCAATTAAGATTCAACATGCTTTTCATAACTATAAGGTAAGGAAGATGACTGAAGCTGCTACTCGCATCTAGCGGACCTTCCGTGCAAAGAAGAGCCACAAAAATCTGTTATAAATTTTGATTATATTTCAAAAGTTTTATAATATATTTGTTAGTAAAAATTTATTATTATTTTATTTATGATTAATACTAATAGTTGACTTAGTCTACTTCTTTTGACCACATCATTTTAACTTTGATTTTGTCTAAGGATATTTAGTTTCATCTTAAAGAGTAATCAAGGTGCGTGCTTTCTATTTTGTAACCGAAAAAAACAAATTAAGAAAGCAGGTTATGTTTGAGTATGGGCTGCTAATATATCTTAGGAGTGCCTACTTTTTCTAATGATCTAACTGCCTATTTTTCAACCATTGTTACGGTTCCTTTTCTTTTCAATATCAATAACACCAATTTTCTTTTATATGAAAACTCATGCACAACCTATACAAAATCCTCTCTTCTATGAGTCTAGTACATAATTTTGGGTTACATCTTCCTGAAAATATTTATTCTTGCCAGTTTTGCATCCTTGGTTTTAAATCAGGAAGGGTCTGGTAAATCCTGAAGGATTAACGTATAATTACAAGGAAAATCCTTAAGGACTGTGCGATCAGCACGTCTCAGACTATATTCATTGTTTGTTTATTTTGCAGTTCTCTTATTGAATTGATATTTAGAGATGCTGATTGAGTTTTGCCGGTGGTCAATTTAACAACAATCCAAAGACAGATAAGTTTATTGATCTCACTCTTTTGATTATATTTAATTGATTCTCTTATTTATATATCAATTATTATTTATAGAGATAATTTTTGCCTAATTTTACAACAAAATCAACATGTTACTAAATGTGTGTTATTGGATAATACACACACAGAGAACATGACTTGCATCACAAGCAATTAAGGTTAGAGTGATTAAGTAGAAATGTAGTATTTCCCCTCCATATTGTAGTTTAGTGTACTATAGCTTTCTTGTATAAATACTCCTTGTACCTTTAGTTCCATGTAATAAGAAAATCATATTCTACATTTATTTTCACTCTTTTAATATGGTATCTGATTCCTTCTCAACTAATTATGTTTTTCTAACTAATCTATAATCGTTTTCTAACCGATTCCGTTGCGTTTTCTCTTTCCTTCTTCATCTTCGTCGCGAGTCATTCACCATTTTCATGATTTTGCGCATGAATCTTCATGTTTTCTGCACTTGTTCTTGATTGAATTCAACTTCAATCTTCTTTTTCTCTCATTTTTATCTTTTTCAGTTGCATTATCTGCACTGCGATATTTTTCTTGTTCCTTCTGGATTTTGTTACAGATTTTACATTGTTCTTGCTTCGTTTCTCCTTGAATCTTTATACGTAAGGCTCCTCGTGCGAATGTCCCTCTTCTCTCACTGTTTTCCCCAAGCTTGATGGATCCAATTATGTGGCATGGAATCGTTCCATGAAGCGTGCCTTAGGAATGAAGAACAAGCTTGGATTCATCAATGGATCCATTCTTACACCTGATCTTGAAGATCTTAATCGCAATGCTTGAGAACGTTGCAATCATTTGGTTCAATCTTGGCTTATCAACTGTGTTTCAGACTCCATTGCTCAAACCATTGTCTTGTATGATACAAATTTTGAAGTCTGACAAGATCTTCATGAGGGTTTTTCTAAGGTTGATAGAATTCGTATTGCTACTTTACATTCTTCTATCAATAATTTAAAGCAAGGTACCAAATCAGTCCTTGAGTATTTTACTGAGATGAAAGCTTTATGGGATGAACTCTATTCACACAGACCTATACAAAATTGTGTATGCATTCATCCTTGCCGTTGTGAAGCTACTAGAGTTTCCAAGGTTTATAGAACTGAGGATCAGATTATGCAGTTTTTGGCTAGTTTGAATGATCAATTCTTTATTGTTAAAACTCAAGTTCTTCTTCTTGATCCTCTTCCTTCTCTCAACAAGGTTTACTTTCTTGTAATTCAAGAAGAAAGCAACATTTCTTCTCCTTCTTCCATTTCCATCTCTGAAGATAGCACAATTCAATTGAATGCTTCTGAAGCTAGGAAACCTCAAGGGCGTGGTAAAGGTTTTGTTCCCAATTCTCATAAACCTAGTAGATATTGTACTTTTTATCATCTCAATAACTACACCATTGATTTTCGTTATAAAACAGATGGTCATCCTAGCTTCCTTAAGCAACAGTCACGTGTAAATAATGCTTCCAATGATACTTCTGATGCCAATTCTTCCCTCGATCATGGCTTGGATTCTTCTACAAGTTCTCTTACTGGTTTATATCAAGAACAATATGCTCAACGTGTATCCTTACTGTAACAAGCTAATTTGGTTCCCTCAAGATCTTCTTCCTTAAATCCTACCACCAATCACATCCAAGCCACTCATTTTATTTCCACCAGCATTTCTGCAAATGCATCTGATACTACATGTATACCTCTCTCTCTCTCTCTCTCAGATTTTACTTAGAAAGTCTAGTTATTGGCTTCTTAATTTAGGAGCAAATGAACACATTTGTTCCAATCTTTCTTATTTTACTCCCTTCTATAAAATCAAACCGGCATGTTTGTGTTAGCTCACCCAATGGTGCTTCTATTATTATTCAGTATGCTGGAAATGACTCTTTTAGCACACGATTTGTTCTCACCAATGTCCTTTATTCACCTCTTTTTCATATGAATCTTATATCTGTTACTAAGCTTTGTCAGTCTTTATCATGTGTTTTACACTTTTCTCTTGATACATGCCTTATACAACACCAAATTTCATTGGAGATGATTGGTTTGGCTAAACAAGTGGATGATCTTTACAAATATAATCTTCCTTCTACTGTTGGTCATAGCACTTTTCATAGTTCATTCAATAAATCTTGTAATTTTTCATTTTAGTCCACTTGTAATTCTACCACTTCTATACGTGTTAATGCTTTATAACACTCCAGACTTGGTCATCTCTCTCTAGAGAGTGACTAAGATGTCTCAATTGTGACATTTCTCATATTGCAAAACAAAAGCATTTACCTTTTCCTTCCAATTTATCTCATGCCAGTGCTAATTTTGAGTTAATTCATATTGACATATGGGTCCCATTTCCATTTCTTCTACTCATGGCCATAGATATTTTCTTACCATATTAGATGATCATAGTATATTTATCTAGATCATCTTATTAAAAACCAAAGCTGAATTTTCCACTCATGTTAAGAACTTTATCACCATTATTAAAACTCAGTTTCATACCACTCCTAAGTTTGTTAGAACAGATAATGATCCTGAAATTTTACTCCACAATTTCTATTCTCCCCGTGGTATTATTCACCAAAAGTCTTGTATTGAGACCCCTCAACAAAATGGTAGGGTGGAAAGAAAGCATCAACATATTTTAAATGTAGGTAGGACTTTACTTTTTTGGTCAAAATTACCTCCTTCATTTTTGTATTATACCATTCTTCATGTTGTTTTCCTTATAAACTGTGTCCCTACACCAATTCTTCATCATAAATGTCCTTATCACATTTTATATCATAATGCACCAGATCTTAATCTGTTTAAAAGTCTTTGGTTGTCCGTGTTATGCTTTCACATTACACTCTCATAGATCCAAACTTCAACCTAGAGCCAGAAAATCACTTTTCTTACGTTACAAGCCAGGTTACAAAGGTTTCCATCTTTTTGATTTCAACTCTAAAGAATTGTGTTTAATGCATCAAAATTTTTTGCAAAGTACTCTGTAATTGTTCTTTTCCCATTATCTTAGGACCCCTAATTGAATTGAAGACTGAACTGTAAGAGAAGACTAAAGGCGCCATAGTTGTTTTTCAAAGATGTTGTGATGCAGAAATTGCTGAAAAAATTGGAGCTTTTGGTAGCTGCTGAAATTAATTTGAAAAAAATTGGGATATAGGTTTGGAGATTTCGGTTGAATTGATTTATGGGGTTCAAACATTTATGTTTTTGAAGTGAAAGTGATGTTTCTTGGTTGATTTGGTTTGTGGAGTTTGAAAATTTGGGGTTTATGATTTTTTAGCTTTTTTTTCTTCTGAGGTTTTTTTTGAATGTTCATGTTGTGTTCTTCATATTTTGCAGAAAGGAGATGAAGGATTGTATGGAAAAGATGAATGAAATAAATAAGTTTTCAACTAATGCGAAAACGACATGTGTACAACAGTTAAAGTTTTTATTAAAAAATTATGGGTTATTTGTTTGTTGTTGTTGTTCAGATTTCATTGTTGTTGATTTTAGGTTTTTTTTTGAATGACTTTGTAGGTTTTTTTAATAAAAAAATTATGGACATGTGATGAACACAACGAATAAATTGATGAACAAGATGAACACAATGAACAAATTGATGAAGAAGATGGAAAAAAGTATTTTGGTTTGTTTTGGTTGTTTAAAATTATTTTCTAAATACAAGAAAATACAAGTGGATTAAAATAATTAAAAAATGGCAAGTCAGCTTGTCACGCCATCAATTATACACAGTCAGATCCAAATCAGGTTTCTATGTCATCATAGGGTCTTAAATAAATGTATCTTCAAAGAATCTAAAACTTTTTATTTTAGAGTAAATCACACTTCCCTACTCTCAAAGATGCTTGAATTACACTCATCTCCCATCTTATGTTAAAATATACACTCCCCTCCCTTGAAAAATAAAATTTATACTCCATTCCCTTATAAGATGCTTGAATTACAATCATTTCCCTTAATAATTAAATATGTATTACACTTTAATCTATTTAAACATAAATAAATATTTTTATGATATATTTTAATTTTAAATCACCATTTAAGAAAAATCAATTCATTTCTTTATAATTTAAATGTCAATGATAATTAAATTTAAATATTTTGCTACTGATTTTATAATTTAGAGTATAAAATTAACTTTTAAATTGTCTATTAATTTTTTCACATATTTTAATTTTATTTTTGGTTGTTTATATTTTATAATAGGGTTTAAACTTAAATGTTAATGAAATTGTGGATAGAAAATAGCGAAAAATATGTATTCAATTTTTATTATATTAAAATCGACTCACAATACTATTTTTTTGAAGTGTGTTAGATTATTAGAATAAAAAAATTAATATTGAGGGAGTAAAGTGTAGATTTTAACATAAGAGGGGAGGAGAATGTAATTCAAGCTTCGCTTAGGGGAGGTCAGTGAAAAAATTTCAAATAAGTTTTGAATAAGAGGGGAGGAGATTGTATATTTTAACATAAGAAGGGAGGAAAGTGTAATTCAAGCATCTTTGAGGGGAGGGAAGTGTAATCCTTATTTATTAATTTTGTTAGGTCTGCAGCAACTTAACCTAATAATTTCCCTCTAAAATGCGGTCAGCAGCAATTTAACCTAACAAATTCCATCTAAAATGCAGCGCACCAATTTAACCTAACAAATTCACTCTAAAATGCAGCAATCCCAAATATTTCTCCTCACTGATGAGCTTTTCATTCCTATCCTGTTGTGTCTTCGTTTGTATATATCTATTATTTCTGTAGACTTTTTTTTAGGTTTGCAACAACTAAGCCTAGAAAATTCCCTCCAAATGATCCACATTAATTGCTAAGTGCTAACCCTAATTATGTATTTCTTTCCAACATTTCTTCAATTTAAAATTCAAAATTTTTTGTTAGGAACCATGAACTGCATTAAATTACATCTATTGTTATACCCCTTGAAAAATACACAGCTCTTCAACCAAGCACACATCTTCAAAATAATTAATAGATTGTATAAGATCTTTTTTTTTGTCTTAGATGAAGTGGTAAACCACTGAAATTAAACTCACATAGAGTGTCTTTTTTTTTTTGTCCTAAATGAAGTGGTAAACCACTGAAATTAAACTCACACAGACTGTGAGGTCCCGGGCTCGAAACCGGGTCATGACGCCCAACCTTACAATTTTGACATTTGTCAGTTGAGTTAGGACTTCTAGACGTATAAGATCTCTTCTATTATTAAATTCTATGATATATGTAGATATGATATGTATTTGGTTGGAAAAATATATTATTAATTTGAGTAAATATTAAAGTGTTATTATTCTTTTTAGAGCAATTGAAGTGACTTTGTTTTTCATGTAAGTAGAAATTTAAAACAATTATTACAAGTCAATTTTTGATGTTTAACTATAAAAGTAATAAATAAAATTGACTCGTGCAATAATATAATATTGTATTCTTTTTATCTTTTTTCTTTATAATTTTTTTTTTAAAAAAAAAGGGAAGATAATGCCCCAATAATATATTGTGATAAAATAAAATAACAGTCTTTAATTGATTAGTTTTTCAAAACTAAAATGTAAAATTTGATAAGATTCAAGTGTCATTGAAGGACATAGTAAGGCAAAATTGATTGTAATATTGTATCTCTAATAAATCTAATTTGCGTTTATTGATCGACCCATAATCTTACGGGTTAAAGATTATCCATTGGTCTCTATTATAGTCGACAAGGCCCGTGCGTCGCACGGGTCAGAAGTCTAGTTTGCTCTTTATTTTATAGGGCGTAAACCAAGAATCACCTAAATGACAAGAGGCAGATCCGTTGACACTAGATGTAAGTTAAAAGACTTACACCAAATTTCAATCATTAAAATTAATTGATCTTACGGTCCTACTAAATCTAAACAAAATTAGAATATTGGGATGTTGTACATGATCTTTCCTCATTCTCTCTTTCCCCTCTTTTAGACGGTGCTTGAGATTCATTCCATTACCATCAATTTCACTTCCACTGACAGTTGTTGCCGCAATGTCTTGATCAATATTTAGGATACATTCTTAGTGTTCATAAAATCTCCCAATTTGATAACATGTTTATATATAAATGAAAAATCATGAGATTGAATCAATTTTATAACTTAATTTCCAATTTCTCTTGTAGTTACCCTTATGGAGTTTCTTTTCATGACCATGTATCATGTATCGATCCTTGTACACTAAATGGAAAATCATGAGATTGGATCAATTTGATGACGTACACTTTTATCATGTATCATCTGCTATATATGATAATTTGCATGTTGATCTTCCATCACTCAAAATCCTACATTTGGAATTTGTTCGTTTTGAAAATCGTAGTGTTCTAAAAAAAACTTCTCAATGCTTGTCCTGTTCTAAAAGATTTGCACACTTATTGTATTGTTTGTATGAAAGGTGACGAAAATAATACAGCAGAAGGGTTTAAACCATTGTCCAAGTTGGTTAGAGCAGATATCAATTCAAGTAATGTTCCATGTGATGTATTTTATAATGTCGAGTTTCTACACATAAGGGACTATAACTATCCTTCTCCAGAAAGGGACCAGATGTATCACATTGAAGATATATTCAAAGGCACCCCGGTGTTTCAAAACTTAATTCACCTCAGATTATGTTTATTGTTTACTGACATCTATCTTGGCTGGGATGGTATAGTAAAACTTCTCAGACATTGTCCTAAGCTTCAAAGATTTAAAATTGTGAAGGTTTGTGGAGTATTTTTCTTTGTATGCTTGTTGTTTTTCTTCATATCGTATATTTAATAAATGTTATTTTTTATCCCCTTTGGATCTTGAATGTGTTTCGTCTCACCTCAGATCTTGTACTATTATTAACTTTAATGGTTTGGAAGATGATCTCCAATTTGTAACCTATATTCTGCGGAATGCAAGGCTTTTACAATTCATGAAAATTTACGTTCCTGATTATTCCTTAAAGCACCTAATTGTAGAAAAACTATCATCCTGTCCAAGGATTTCTACGGGGTGTAAACTTTATGTCAATTGTTCAAGTTACTAGATATTAGTGCTTTTCATTAGTTTTTCTTCATAGAAATTAAACTTTGATGATGGTATTAGTACGAACTCTAGAGTGGACTACGATCCTTGTTGGATAACGATTCAATCTGGATGCTTTTAATTTTATTTTTCTCTGTTGCATGGAAAGTAAGAAATGTTCCAAGTCCTATTTCTTCCAGTAATTATTCTCCTATCCTTTTGTTAAAAACAATTGAGCTACCCAACGCACCGCTTGTTACAATTGTGTATATGTTGGCATTAAGAAGCTTGTGGTTTTCCAATTGTTATCATACCAAGACATGGTGCTGCCTTATGTTCTTGGTTACCAATGAAAAGAGCCAAAGAAAATACAAAGACACCAGGTAGTTAGTAATGCGTTCATTTGCTTACTTCATTACAATTTTCTGTAATTTTCTTGTTGTGCTTTCTTTCATATCTTGCGTCTTTCATTTGCTTATGATATCTTTCAATTGTTGAGAATTAATTTTTCATCATTAATTCCTACATATTATAGAGCATAAAAGTATAGTTGATATCTTAGCGTTCCTGTGTCCAAAAGAAAATCTTCATTCCACTCCACTTTTAATTCCAAGTATTTTATTGTTTTAACTTTTATGCTCCACCTGCAAAGAAAAAGAAATAAAGCATGTATATTTACTAGATATATTATCAATTATTTATCCAAACAATTTCCTTTCACAATTAACTTTCACATTTTATATAGGAAGGTGGGGGAATGAGAGTCAAGAAAGATCATTTCTGGATAGATAAAGTGGTTGTTTGATTCTTGAATCTAAGATACAAAATTAGAAAAAATTATGTTTATTATCACAGTTGTTATATGAATTATCAAAGTCTAAATTCCTATTTCCAGAAATTGGAAACACCCAAATTTTCATGCTAAGTACATTTGTTCTCACCTCACATCATGTATTTTAAACTATAACCGCTTTGTAAATGAAATTCAGTTCGCAACATATATTTTAATTTGGGATGCCCTAAAAGAATTAACATATTGTCTAAGAATTTTTCCAAATCTTAATATTCAATTGTTTTTACCTAGTTTCTTAATATTTCTTGTTTTCATTAGTTGGTAGTTTGAAGGACATAGGATTGTCTCCTCAAACAAATGAACTGTAGCCACAAATTCTTTTATGATCATGGTGAACTGCCATTGTTGTGGAAGAACTCTGCACTATATATTTTATTTTATGATGGATTACTATCTTGTTAATTTGTTTAGGTTATAGTTTTATACTAATATGTCTATATCTTCACTTACATTTAATTTATCTTTAACTGGTTTCAAATATTGCAACTTTGCACTCTAGTATGTTATGTGTTACCTGTTTTGCAACTCTGTCGTCAAATCTTTACACGTGACAGAAAGATTATCATCCAATTAAGATTATTACAACGGTAAGCACAACAAATAATTAGTTTCCTTTCAACTCTAATTAACCAATTATTATTCTTCATTCTACATTCATTAAAGAACAACGCAATAAGAACAACAAATAAATATTTTCCTTTCAACTCTAAACAACCAATTATTAAAGGACAATGCACTAGGAGATTATGAAAATTGAAACATTCTACAATGCAATAATAATCTTTCATCTGCATTCTTCAAAGATCAATTCGCAATGAGAGTTTACCCTATAATTATTCCATACTAAAGACCATCAAATTCAATGGTTTCATATTATTAGAATAGAAACTCTTTGATTTTATGTGTTTGTGTGTTGAGAAAGATGTCAATGTTCAAGAATAGGACAAGCAGAGATTTTTAATTTTTTTACGAAATTATTCTTCTGAGTTTTAAAAAAAAATTGGTGTCGAACAACCTGCTGAAAATAGTGTCACCAGTATAATGGGAAAATGTGTTCCGTGTAAAATGGCCCGAGTTTATTCTTCGTCAATGCAAGTATTAAGCAAAGTAGAAAACTTGCTAATCTGATAATTTATAATCTAGGAAAGGGAAAAGGAAATTTGATTGATGTTCTGTTAATGAAACACATATTATTCAAACAAATCTCATCAGTTTTTGAAGCTCCCTGGAATCGATGATCTCTTTTTGAGCCAACAGTTTGATTTAACATTTACGTATCAATGAAAGGAAGATAAAAATAATCAAAATGAATAGTTAAATATAAAATGTAGAATCATTCACCTTTTTATGTTCAGCAGCAGATTAATATATGAGCTTTGAATTGAAAGTCACTGAATTTATCATGAATGTAATAACTAAATAACATTTGCGTATAAAGGGAAACTTCATTTATGTAGTTTCCAATCATGCGATAGTGGAAGGAAAAGTATAAGTGTTTTAGAGTAGAAGAAAATAAATTTTCTTAAGCTTCTTACAAGGATATATATGTTACTGCTAAACCATATTTCAGACTAGTAGATGTTTATAAGTTACTTAATAACATATGTACCTTTCATGTAAAACAATTTTATTTCAGTAACCGAGTAAAAATTCACTTTAATCCCTGAAAGTCCGTAGAATCAATGATTTTAAGAGAAGCCTAAGTTGCAGAGCAAAATAAATTTAAAAGCTTTTTTAGAAGATAGGGGAAGGACATTCAGGACAAGATGAAGATGTTGCTCTTCATTGTCATTTTGGTCCCTGCTAACATAAATACAAACATAGAGTGAAAAACTCTCAGATATTAAAGAGATCAAGCTCACCTTTGAAGACAAAGAGATAGCATGGAAGAGAGAGCACAGACCCATAGAGAGGTTAATTTTTTTTTTTTTTACCATTTTTTGCATTCAGTGATCTAAGCTTTAATTTATTTGACAACTAATAGCTTACAAATAATTCTATCAAGCATAACGAGTGAGGGAAGAGTTGCATAACAAATAGCACGTAACAAACGAGAGTGCAAAGTTGTTAAACATTAGTTAATATGTAACAGAAGATATATGCATGGTAGCTAATAAATTTCCTTATGTTCATTTGTATGAGGAACTACCATGTCCTTCAAACTAATGGAAAAACTAACGGAAACCACAAAATATCAAGAAACAGGGAAACAAATTGAAAGTTTACAATCGGGAGATATCCTCGGACACAAGGATAATTCTTCTAAAGAATGCTGATTTGCCTTTTGATTTAAGAAATGACTAATGTTGATCTTCATGACCCGTAAAAGTCGCGCATTTTGTAAAATATATGTTTCAAATTGAACTTCACCTCCATAGCCTTCGTAGTTTATGATACATGATCTGAAGGTGAGACGAAATGCATTTAGGAACAGACTCTGGGTATTTCCGGTTTATGAAAAAATCTTTGTTGAATCCTATCTGCAAAACATATACAAAATAAGATTCACAAAATTACACCAAGAAAAGAAGAAAGATAATCAATCCAAAAAACACAACAAACCTTATCAATATAAATTGCTTGTAAATTTGGGCAATATTGGAGCAACTCCACTATATCATCACAGTGATGAAAGAAAGAAAAGTATAAATGAAGGTTGATTAAAGTTTTGAAATACAGGATAGCCAATATCACAGGAATTGATCTTTGGTTGAGGAAGCCTCTTCTTCATCTACAATTAAAAGTTTCTAAATCAAAAACAAGTTACAGATAAAAATAAAATAAAATAACAACATAAGAAAAAGTTTTAAGAAAAGTTTTATTCTCAGTAACATAATTGCGGTCGCATCAACAGTACTTGACAGCAGTTCTATGCAATTCTACGTCCATTACCACAACGGTTAAAAACTGAACTTTGTGAATTGCTTTAAATGGAACATCAAATGCACGGATATTGGCTTTGATCAATTTGGACAAGGTTTCAAAGCCTCCTGTACTAACACCATTGTCTTCTTCTGCATAGTGAATGCGAGTACACAAATCCTCTAAAACGGGACACCCAGAAAGAAGCTTGCCGAAATTCTCCTTATTCTTGAAATGAACATGATCCAAATAAAGGGTCTTAAGCGAGGGAAGATCAACAGATATATTATCATCCACCTTTATCATACTCAGTTTGAGGACCACAAGTGTTGGAAATATGAAAATACTTTGCCCCGAGATGATCAGCTGAAGATTACTAGAGACATGGAGATTCTCTAGAGGACGCTGTTTTGCGTTTTCGATCCAATGGTGGAATTTCAAACTGTTCCAATGTACAGAACCACACTTGAGGTGAAGCTTTTTGATGAGTTTGTGAGAGAGCATGACTTTGTTGACCAAGCGACAAAAGTGAAGTAAGGCATGTTCGCCATAAACAGATTTATCGTCGAAGATGAGAGATGTGAGTAATTTGCAGAGTGGAGTCCACCTTTTCGAGAGAACACTTGTTTTGAAAGCAAATTTGGTTGGAAGAAAAGAGAGAATGTGACACAGTAACTCATCAGGTAAGTTGCTAATCCTATCCATGGGGGCTGAGTTTTCCATTGTCGGTGACGTATTTCTTTGTTTAGAGAGAAAGAGCGACTTTTCAATATTTTTGGCCGCTGATTTCTTTGAGAGGAAACCTATTTAATGATATATATTGGGGAAATTGTTAAGTGCATATCAAGGTAGCGATAAAATTGACGGAAACACCGTAAATTTAACAAAATGATGTTGAAGTTAGTTTGCTCAAACTCAAAACAAAAAAAAAAAAGATTTATATATATATACACACATATTTTCTATACTATATACTACATAGAAAATAACATCTTTTGCCTTTTTGTATAACAATAAAATAACAAACTGTATACATCTATTTTGTCCTTATCATTTAAAAAAGATAATGGATGATAGTGAATTCAAATATTAAAAAAGGGTATCAAACTATATATCGTGAACAAACACGATATGTGAATATCTCTATCTTTTATCTTTAAAAAATGTGTAACAAACTATATCAAGTATATGTCACTATAAATATAATCAATAAGAAAAGGAAAACTATCATTGATAATCTGAGATAAAATATTTTCAAAGGAGCAATTAGAGAGTAAAATAGTGACTCTTATCATATCCATCATCTCAAAAGTATGTCTTCTTAACATATGTGAGATAAAATATTTATTCTTGGATCATTACTTATGGAATCAATTTGTTAAAACAAACTTTTGTTTCTTTTTCGCTGATTCATGTTCTCTCGATTAATATAATCATAAAATGATAAAAATAAAATAAAAATTATTTTATTTTGTAATTATTATGAAATCATTACTATTCGTTTAATTTAGTTTATTTCACAAAAAAAATATAAAATCTCTAGTCCATACTATTTGGGTCATTGAGATTTGTCTTCAAAAGATTGATGATTTCAATTTCATATTTGGATTCTTTCCCACTTTATTTTTTCATATATGTTCGTGTTCTACTATTTGACGATGAATAACCAAAATATTTGAATTTTATAAAAAATTCATGTATTCTTCATTTAAAAAAGTTAAAGGTAAAAAATTAAAAAACTCGTATGATTTCATTTTTTTAACTGAAGAATGCATGAAGTTTAATGTTGTGAAACATAGACCCTTGGCATGTGTAAATATGGGACACGATTATCATGTTGTCGATTGCTTATGAATATCTTGGATGTGAAAATCATATCAGGAACAACGCTCATAAAAATAACATTCTTGTCTATACTTAAATTAAAAACAAATGTGAGTTCAAGACTTCCTTTTATGCTTAGTAGATAACAGTTTTCTCTGTTAGACTAAGTTTTGTTATTACCATCAATAAGTCACAATGGTAGACTATTCTCAATTTTGGAGTCTATCTTCCACGACATGTTTTCAGCCATGGTCAATTATATGTAACTTTATCAAGGGAGTTTCCTAAAATTCAACAAAAATTCTCATCAAAGAAATACAAGGAGAAGATGGAAACTTTACAAAAAAAAAATGTAGGTTTTACAGATATTCTTTTATTGACATCAATATGTTTTTTCCTTCACATAACAACTCATTTATACACGTATGTTATTATTTTACTAATTATTATTAGGATAAACACTAAATGATCGTTATTTTATTTTTATTTTATATACATGAAAACCAAAATACGTCAAGTTATAAATAATTTTGTTATATGTTTTGACAATAATTTGTAGATAAATCTATCTACGAATAATTTCCATAAAAAATTTAAAATTATAATCAAAATTATACAAACAAACATTGTAAAATATACACACACGTTAACGTCGTAAGAAGAATAGACTGACGGACGCGATAGTGATGAGATTAAGAGAAAGAGAGATTTTCATCACTATGTTGAAGAAGATTCAAACATTATGATTAAATATTGTTTTGTTATTTTCCTCAACTTATTTCTTCACTAGTTGCAGGGCATATTGGATTGTCATAACACCTAGGCAAATTGATTCATCTGCACAGTAATTGAAGTTTTGTTTATAAGAGTGGAGAATCAAGTGTATAACATCTCAATCAGTTATAATGATAAGCTCATATTGATGCTTGCATACAATTAACTTACTATACGAAGGGGGAAAAGTTTAAAGGATCATAGTGAGATATGTTGAGTTCAGTGTCATGTTTTCAAACAAGTTAAATTTGCATTAACTGATAAGTGAGGCACTTCTACATTTACTATGAATCAAGGAACTAATAAAATTTACACTGAGCAAGAGAAGACACTATAATACTAAAAAACTATGGTTCATGAATGAATATTGTAATCATCAAAATCTTCATAAAGTTGTGGCCTATGAAAAATGAAGATGGAAAAAATGTTTCATTTCTATCTAACTCTATGATACAAAACAAATGCAAGTCAGAAGAAGTAGTTTGAACATGAGAACAACAAAATCACATACCTAATGAAGTAACCGATGAAAGTAGTACTCTTTCCTTTGTATTTTCTCAAGATCTTTCTATTGTTAATGGAAAAAGGGCAGCAGCATCTGTGATAACAATTAGAATATCACAAGCTCTTTTATGCCAACACATCCCAGTAACAATTAGTTTATCAAGCACAGTCCAAACTCGACAAGTCGCCCCCTCGAAAACTTCTCGATCTTACATTAACGATGTATATTAATCATAAAAATTGTTTTACGATTTGAATTCCCAACCAAACTCTTTGCTAATCCAATGTTGAACAGCAAGGTATTTTGACAATAAATCGGACTTGAAACAATTCTCACTTTGAATGCAATAAAGCAAAATAAAACTAAAAACATCCAAACAAAATAGTCATCAAGCTACAATAAAAGTCCACCCTATAATTCTTCCACACTAAAGACCATCAAATTCAATGGTTGCATATTATTATTACAATAGAAACTAATGAACAACACAGATATCTGGGTACTAGATAGATTCAAACAAAAGATTACATCCCATGGACATCCTTGGACAGGTGGATAATTTATCCTTAATTTGATTCTCTCTCACTCCATTTGAGAAGCTAGCTGTAAAATTGATTTTCATCACTTCTAAAAGCATCGCATTCTGCAAAATATAGGTTGCAAATCGAAGATCATTTCCAGAGCCATCAAAGTTTAGAAGAGTACATGATCTGAGGTGAGACGAAATGCATTCAATAGATGGAATTGGGCTTTTCCAATTTTTGGATAATCTGGTACTCCACTGTCAAAGGGACAAAGAATAACATTCATTAAAATATATATTAAAAAAGAGCAAGTAAAAGAAGAACATATTAATCCACAAACCTTTTTCAGGTAAAGGATTTGAAGCTTGGGACAAAGTTGGAGCAATTCTATCACACTATCCCAACCAAGAAAGAAATGATAAAACAATAGTTCAATGTGAATTAAGTTTCGAAAAACTGGAATGCTTGTCAAAGTGGCTTTTTGTTCATAGTCTATGCGTAGAAACTCGACCTTAGAGATGGCATTGAACGGAACATCAATTGGACCAATATCGGCTCTAACCAATTTGGACAAGAACAAGGTTTTGAACTCTTCCACTTCATTATTTTCAACATATCTAGGATGAGAAGTATGCAAATCCTCTAGAATAGGACAAGCATTAAGAAGTTTCATGAAATCATTCTTATTTTGAAATCGAACAAATCTCAAATGTAAGGTTTTGAGGGATGGAAAATCAATAATCAAAGTTTCAGCTTCAACTTTTAATCTCTCAAGTTTCAGAACAACTAGGGTTTGAGAGGTGAAAATTGTGGGATTCAAGGTAACATTATTCATAAAGAGATGAAATTCCTTGACATGACGTTGTTTAGCGGCTTCAACCCATGCATGAAAGCGTTGATTATCAACGTCATAAGATCTAGAAATAAACGTGAGGCTAAAAGTGTTGATGGATTTGTTTATCGCAGAAGGCGAAAGCACGAGTGTATCTACAAAATGACAGAACCAATAGATGGTGATGGAATAATCATCATCCAGAACGGTTTCATCGTCATCGTCTAGGATGGTTCCATCATCATCGTCTTGGACGGTTCCATCGTCGAACAAGAAGCTAAGAACTGACAGTGAATAACAGAGTAAGGCCCACCGTTTGGAAAGACGTTTGGTAGCGAAAGCTTGTCGAGTCGGGAGAAAAGAGAGAATGTGACAAATTAACTCATCAGGTAAGTTACTAATCCTATCAATGGGGGCTGAGTTATCAGTTTCCGATGACATGTCTGTTTCAGAAACATGAAAACGGTTAAGGGTTTGCAAAAGAGTGGTATTCTTTTTGGTAGTGTAAAAGAGTGGTATCCTCCAAAAACAGGAAACTGATACTGATATTTATTTATTTTTTTACCGGAAAAGTGGAAAATTGTTAATCAGCCAGCGAAATGAGACCCATTTTCTAGCAACTTCTTTTTCTTTTTTTGACAAGGTCATTTATTTTCCTTGATTTCACATTCAATGGTTTATTTATTTATATATATATTGATACAAAAAAAATGAACAATCAGCCTTTATAGAAAAAAATACAGCTTCAATTCTTCCACAACGCTCCCCACCTCCTTTGACTTTCAAAATTTGAATAGCCTAAAAATGGTAGTAATTTTAAAAGAAAAAAACTCAGGTAAAATTCCTCCAAAAGATTTTAAAGGACCATACGAAAAGCACCATACGAAAAATTTGTTATCTCCAAAAAATTTGTATTTTTAGTTAAGAACCATACGAAAAGCACCTAAGAAATTGTACATAAGTTTTATCCATTTTAAAATATCATTATTACAATTAAATATTTCTTTAAAGGAATGATCATTAAATTATAATGATTGGAATCACCCCATATTGTTTTGTTTTAAATAAAACACATTTACCTCAATACCTATTTTTTATTTTTTTTAAAAGAATGACTGCTGAAGCCCGAAAAAGAAAGATTACACAGGAATGAAACGAGTGATAGTACTATCGATATTTAGACAGGAAAATAATAATCATACAATAAATAATTTATTTGCATTTTAATTGACTGCAATGATTGCAATTACTATTCATTTAATTGGTTGTCAAACTTTCCATTACTAATACTATGCATTCAAAATAAAGAATATTTCTTACTAAGAAATGTTTGTTTTATAAACATAGTTGCAAAATAATATTTGTTTTAAGTACGAATAATTGTTAGTTTACCCAAGAAATAATAATTTCATAATACTCATTATAAACACACCAATCCTACATGACATTTTTTATTTGTTAGATATATGTTTTTATGGACAAGTTGTGTTTAGCAACACTAGGGTTCACAATATCATCATAACATATTTTTTGGGGAGTGTTTGGATTTTGTTTTTGTGGCCATTCATGATAGAGTTGCGAGGTTTTGACTCAATTTTTTGTTCATGTTGGTTTGTGGCGGTTAGTTTGGTTTTCTCGGTGTTTAAGATGTACGGTGTTTGTTGTTTATTTTGGGTTTTCCGCCTATTTACGGGGCCCTTTGCTTTCTAGTGTCTGTCCATCGGTCCCTCTCCAACTCGTATTGTGCATGGATTAGCTTATTAATGAATTTTTCCGTTCATAAAAATAAGGGTTAATTAAGTTTTTAGTCCCTATAAACATTCACAGTTTTGTTTTTAGTCCCTACAAAATAAAATCACACTTTTTAGTCCCTCTGACATTTTCCTTAAGCATTTTAGGGACCAAAAATGTTGGTGGAAATTTTTGACAAGGACTAAAAATGTTGATGGAAAATTTTTATAAGGACTAAAAATGTTGATGAAATTTTTTATAAGGAATAAGAAGTGTGATTTTATTTTGTAGGGACTAAAAACAAAATTCTGAATATTTATAGGGATTATTTACTTAATTAATTCTAAAAATAATAATAACACATTTTTACGAGTTAAATATGTTTTTAATCTCTAAATCATGATAAAGAAGAAAATTGTATGCAAATAATAGAAAATTATGTATTTCATTGATAAAACACATGATAAATAATCTCATTGATAAAATAGCCGGCCCTAGTTTTTTGGTGAGAGAAAATCCAACTTCTTAATAAGTTTTCTTTCTCTTTCACTCGTCGAGGAGTGGTGGTTTCACGTCATTTTTTGACCTAGAATTAATCACCCCTCTACATCCTTTTTCCTTTTTATTTCAATCTAAATAAGTGATCTCTACATATATCAAGTGTTTTCTTGTGTTTTTTCGAGATTTCATCGTCGAAGTGTGGTGTTGTGTTGTTCGTCATCTTGTGCGGTGTTGTTTGATTTCACGTCTTGTTGTGGTGTTCGTTTGGTTTATATTGAAAGATCAGCTTCAGTCAATCACGGATTCAATCGATGATTTGGACGCCAATGTTGCAGACCTGGAAGCATGGGTATTCTGATGATTTAGATTTCATCATATTTTTTGTAGGCATTTTGCTATTAACTTGGGTGGTGTGAGTTTGTTCGCAGATTCATCCCTTGCGTTTTTAGTGATGTTGAATCTGATGTATTCTCTCAATTTGAATGAATGAATATCCTTTTATTTTTATAAAAAAATAAAATGATTTCATATAAATAGAAAGAAAAAAAACAAAAAAAATTATTTTTTAAAATTAAAAAATAGTAGCGCTTTGTCTCTTGTGCATGGTACATGTAAATATACACTAGGTTGTAGACAATACACAACGATTCTTGCTCATGTCTCATAATTTGTTTATTGAATCTCATGTGTGTATTTGTTTTTTGAATGGCAAATAAGTAAATGAAAAGGAGATATCTCCTACAAGTGTACGAATATTTATAAATGATGAATAAAATAAGGAAAATTCTATGGTAAAGTCGTGAAAATGACTTTTCTGATGAAGTTAACACTATAACATCAAAAGTGTAGTGAGTAACACCCCACTGTTTGTACAGTGTCATCAAAAGTTCAGTCCCCATAGTATCATCAATTCATCAGATTAACAAGACTACATTTAATCTAATTTTATCCTACCTTGTTTTAAGTGTAACACCTCACAAAGTGTAACACTTAAGACTATCATATAATATGATCAAATCTGTTTGCATGTTAAAGATGCCAACGATAAAATAGTACCTGTAAGTCCAAGATGTTGCAAGCATTACTAGATGAATTACTATTGATCATTAATCAGTAATCAACAATTTAAAAATGAATCAAACATTAAAATCAAAATTAACTTTTTCAAAAAAGTCAGTTTTCTGACTGCACCGTAGAAGCTCCCAATAAGATAATTACTCAGGCCAAGCGAATAACAAAGTCAAAGGAGCTCTTCAACATAAACGAGCGAAAATTGAAACAACACCAGAAAATCATCTAGCTTCCTATCAAGATCAACTAACCCCAAAGGAACAGGAAGAATATCCCGTGTGTGATACGAGGCTAGCTACTTTTCTTGCTTAACTTAACTATGGTCCATAGTACTTTCAACGAACATAATAACTTTATTGGTCATTAGACATCCAAATATTTTGATTTTGATACTTTTGCAATCTAATTTAAACTATAAACATTGGCAGTTTAGATACAAATAACCAATTTAATAGGTATAGTGCAGCACACACGCCAATGACACACCAAAACAATAAAGAAAACACCAACTCCCTCAAAAAGATGACCAACATTAAGAAAACAAAGATCACCATGATCCAAAAGGAATCCAAAACCGCCTCCTATGATAGAGTCCAACCCCAAGTGGGGAAGAACCAAGCCTACTACCCCAAGATCATGGATACTGAAATCAAGGAAACAAACCGCAGACCCTCTCAAAGGTGCACCAACACACCCCGTAGTAAAAATATATTGGCCTCAACAAAGGACTGGTTCCACAAACCCACTCACAGTGTGAACAGGGTTAACCAAGATGTCTCCTAAGAAACCAGTGCTAGGAGGTGAACTGAATCTCATCAACCAATTGCTACGTATAACATGTCTTGCCAAAGAACACCAAATTATTACGTGTCGACTAGATGAGCCACACCAAATCAATAAAACACCTTTTCTAAACACCAAATTATTACGTGTCGACTAGATGAGCCACACCAAATCAATAAAACACCTTTTCTAAACATAATACTCCCTGAAACTACAAAAAAAAAAACCTGAAAAAAGACTCACAATATCCCTTGGGATAACCAAGAGAGGAGTTTTTTTAGAATAAAGAGAAGACATCAGATAAGTTAGACACATTGCCCCCTCCCCAAGAAAGGAGTTTTTTAAGAACCCGTAAGCAGAAGAGATGGAATAGACCCCTTCCTTTCTAAACTTCAACCTCCAAGAGTATGCCCCAACAGAGAAATTATGCTCATCTAAAACACCTAAAATCTCTGCCACCTATCTCCTAAACAAAGAGGTTCCGCCTCCAACTCAGATGCTTCACCCACTTCCCATCCTTTCAAAAGACCCACCAGAGGTAGATTGTTGGGTTGATACTTGAAAAAACCCAGGGAATCTCTCTCTCTCTCAATAACACATCCTCCCAAAATTAATTACGGAGGCCATTTCTAGTTATTCTCGCCACATCCCAAGAGAACCAGTGTAAGACATATCATGTTGGACCCTAGACAGAGAACAAAAACTCCCTTCCACCAGGAAAAGGCGTGCATAGTAATCTCAACCACCCCTTCGTGGGAAAGTTGACTAGATTAGCTCCATATCGTGCACTCAAGAAATTCTTCAAGATACTTGAATCCCTCAAAACAAGCATCCATCTTCGCTTACCAACATAACTTGGACCCCTAATCTCATATCTCTGACCTCTAACCTCTTTCCCCTAAGATTTAGGTTTGTACATATCCACCCAGCATACACCTTATGATGACCTTTCTATCCCCCCC
>Ga0228710_1001306_pt1 | contig 36898 bp, 25 predicted proteins | sample MedpolnodulmetaG_FD_177995 | JGI IMG/M metagenome (GOLD analysis project Ga0228710, IMG submission 177995) | Root nodule microbial communities from Medicago polymorpha collected in Santa Monica, California, United States - pink nodules | ecosystem: Host-associated > Plants > Roots > Nodule...
GAAATCTACATTGCAATTCTCAAGGTTGAAGATGATGTGGGGAAAATATATAGTGTAGGCAGACCATCATAAAATCTATACACCTCCTTAATTTAATGGTCAAGAATAACTTTCTCATGGTGGGAAATAACTCCCCTTTTCCATGCTAAACCCCACCTGAGTTTAGTTGTCAAAGCTAGTAGAAACAAAAATGGTAAAAGATATCAACTTGTTTCGTAGATGTATTTCTTTCATATTTTAAAAAAATTATCTTTTAAACAACTACATAGAGTTTTCTTAAACTGAAATTGTCAAGATCACAATATCTTTTTGACGAATGCTAAAAAGTGTCCCAGAAACAATGATTAAACAATCAAAATAAATAAGTTTTTATTAAAAAGTGATGTAATCATTATTTGATAAAAAATAATGACTTAAATTTTCAAAACAAATTTTTTTTTAGATTCTTTAACCAATACATCGAGAACAGTGGTTAATAAGACCCGGTATCTTTTATCTTAGTTATTTATATTTGGTCCTTGGACAAATATTTTTTATCTTACTTCTTTATATTTGGTGGTCCTAATAAAAAATGGTTAGCCACGGCGGTTTATCCTGCATTTTTTAACCTATTAGTATCCAGAAAATGTAGAATCTATTGTATGTGCACTATAGAGCATATCCAACTTTTTACATAATCTAATTATGGCTCTTTTTGGTCGAGACACTTGTGATTATAATCTAGCAACCCGAACCAATAAATTTTGTTAAGACAGATAATTTCTACACCCTCTTGTTACGTTATAAGTCAAACACAACTTTTTAAATTTATTAAATAATTGATGTATATAATCAATATTATAGTCTACTTACATGAGTTATTCAACATAAGTGTTAATCTTCTAAGATTTAGATGGACCGTATATTTCTTTTAAGAATTTTAACGATATTAAAGACTCAAGTTCGGATTTAAACTCATAACCTTAACTAAGTACCAATAACTCTGCTACTTGTTTTGTAAGAAAATAATATTTTTCAACTCACTTAGGTTGGTTTGGTGGTGTTGGCTTGACACCTTGGAGTGTGCTCCTCCACAAGATATCAAACTCGATTCTCCTCGACGTCAATTTTAGTGGGTTAGTTTAGATTTTTTTAAATAAAAAAAACTCCCTCCAATCCTTGTTATAAGAAAAAAAATCGATTATTTAAATACATTGAATAACTGATGTATTTAATCAATAATAGACCAGATACATCAATTATTCAATAAATTTAAAAGTGAATATTTTCTTATAATAAGGACCGGATAAAGTAATGTGCATGCAAAATAATAAAACTAACATGCATATTTAACATAGAAAAATGCCTAATGGTAAAACCATCGGAAAACATCTAGTAAAAGGGATTACTATCAGTCCACAAGTTTTACGTCAATTGGTAAAACTGTCAAAATTGTTAGATCAAAAGTTATGATTATGGTTCAAACCCCCGTCTCCTTCAGTTGTGTGTGAATTTCTAATGGTTATTGTAATTTTGTCTATCTAACAACAAAAAAGGTTGTGGTGAGGGATTAAGAGATGATACGATTAAGAATGAAAGATTAGTGCAAACATGTTTTTTTTCCGCAAACATGTTAAACTCTCAAATAGTATTATGCATATTTGATTACATGTAAACATAGCATTACAAGACCATACTACACTTATCAAGAAAGTATGTGTGGAGAAGACAATTGTTTCACGTAAAGTAATATTAGAGTGCAATCCAATACAAATTGTGTGAATTATATCGTTTGGATGATAAATTTGAAATTTTATTTGGAAAATTTTCAAAATTTTAATACCACCTAAAACACGAGAATTTGAAATTTATTATTTACTTATATAAAGTGAGTGTAAAAAATTGTTTCTTATTAGATCCTATTTATTTTTTAAACATTTTTCAATCGAACCCTATAATTTTTCATATTATACAAACCGGTTTTCATTAACTTTCAAAATTTGAAAATTGGTCCCATCAATTTTGAAAACTGCAAAATAATCCTTATAAATTAAAAAAATGTAAATTGGTTTCCAAATTTAAAAAATCACTAATTTAATTACTCTATCAAACATGAAAGTGTAGAAATTAAGAGAATTCAATTGAAATTTTTTAATTGTCTAAATTCTAATTTATTTATTTTTGTAATTTTTAATTATCTCATCCAAACATACTCTAAAATAATGCATGAATATCTTCAAAAGGGTATAGAAGTAAATGAAACAAAAGAAGAAAAATATAATTCGTAGAACCATGTATCTGGTCGCAGTAACGTCCTATAGAAGTCTGAGAGAAACATTTAGGCAAGCAACCGTGCATATCTTTGCTGGACCAACTTCTATATGAAGTCTTTGGGATAAGACAACCATGCAGCCACGATTGTATTGCTTTTCAAAATTTTCTCCATCAAAGTGAATGAACCTCTCCACTAAAAGAGTCCACATCATTTCCATTATGCTACTAAAGCTAAAGGATGATGATTTGTCGGGGATATTATAAATGTATATCATGAAATGAATGGAGAATGACGGTTTTGTTTACTAGTACATGCGATGCTACTAGACTAGAATGTAACCAAACAAAGTTACTGAACTATAGGTATGCAAGGGGACAGGGTGGAAACGAGTTTTACTTTCACCGTTTACATCTTCAACTCCTATATATTCACATGTTATCATACTCATATTCAACGAGGATGAGAAATTGAAATTCATCTCCGTCTCCGATATATTTGGGTATCTCCGTTTCATTTTCATTCTCACAATGAATCTTTTTTTTTTAATAAAAAAAAAGTTTTTTCCATTTTGATGGAAATGTTCTAATGCATTATCTAACCATATGTTCACTTTAACATTTCTTTGATCGAATAATTTGATATTTTTTATAACATGGCAAACCTCAATGGATAATAAAGTAAGTTTTTACATTCGGGACGGGTTTGAGATTGGGGTGGGTACATATATACATGTTATTCATCCTGTACCTATGTTTTAAAATTGGGAAAAATCCAAACTTATATTCAAACTCAGTCAAAACAGAAAAAACCCAACAACTTGGAGTGGATTCGGACGGATAACCGCAAGTACAGGTTTCGTCAGGCTTCTATCGTGAAAAAATTGACACGAACCCTCGTCTTGATTTTCCAACGTGTGAGACTGTTATGATAGTTCATCAATCATGAATATATTGAAGTTATAAAATAGTCGTTTTTTATCCTTAAAAAAAAAGTCGATTTTAATAATTTGATGGAACAATGACTCCAACGTAGTTGTTTCCAATGAATAATGTTAGCAAAAATGAATCCAAAAAACAAAATTTTTCCTTAAAAAAAACAAAGATTTTAAAATGAGGATCAAAATTTCATTTTTTGAAAATAATGAGATCAAACATGGATTTAATTTTTTTTCTTTCGAATAAAATATATTGTAGTGTTTTCATTAATTTATAGTGTTTTTAAGTACTACTAAAAGTAGTATTTAATTTTAAGGTTAAATCTATTTTTAGTATCTATAAAATATTTAGTATTTTAGTTTAGTCCTGAAAAACTATCTATTTTTAGTCTCTACCTTTTATAAAAATATGGTGCTTTCTGTAAGTACTAAAAGTATATTGTTTTTAGAACTTTCTTGTCTACTATGAGATTTATCATTCAGTGGACATCAAAATGTCTAATTTTTATATGGATTGAGTTGTCTTCCAAATGAGCGATTTCATAAATCAACTTAGGTTGTTTTCTTGCATGGAGTTATATCACCAACTTTTTCAACATCATGCTCATAATCTTTATAGTCATTTTATAGTTTATCAATTAGTTTTACCATCAATTTAATCGCATACTTCAAATTCAATTCCAAGTTTATCCATTTTTTCAAAGGCAAAATGAAATCATTACTCAAATTAAATAGTGGATAAGGCACAAGAAATGTCATTATCAATTATCTTATCCACCATTTTTTGTTAAGCATTATTTTAATAAATTTGTACACCTCTCACGCTCTCTCTCTTTGCTTCTCTTCAAATGTACCTATCCAACATGCTTGTAAGGTTCATAGAAAAATTGTTTATATTTTAGAAATAAAAAGTAAACAAAGATTATTTGATTGTAAAGTGTAACTTTAAATTTGAATAATTTATATTATATTCTCGACCATAGCGACAACACTATGTGCATTTATTACCGGGACTAAATCTAATATAAAGGTTAGAAATCCTACTAACATATATTGGATCTTTTTTTTTTTGGTAGTGACTAACATATATTGGATCTAGCACAATATATTACTCTCTCCCAATTAATAAATTAATGTTGCAATTTTTGACTTAACAAATTATGCCAATATTTAGTACTTGTGTCTCAAATAAAATTACCTTGAGTGAAAGAAACAATCAACCAAAAAATGGGAAATAGTTCAGTCCTCACCCTCCAACTAAATTTCTACGGTAGAAGGAGGCATATGGATATACCAAAACAGACACCATTTGCACTTAATAATTAGATTTAGATTAACTTTTCTACTAAAACTTTCTTTTTAAGGTATTTCCAACTAAAACTTGTTTCACAAGTATTTGTGTAATTATTCCTACGGTAAGTCTTTAAACTTACATCTATATCTTATTGTTTCAGGTTAGGACTATGAGCAACGATCCACCGAAAAATGAAACCATTGGCATGATAGCTAGATTATACAGCAGACCATTATCTTCTCATATAGTTGTTCTTTCCAAATTCAACGGTTGAATTATCAATATACAGCATAACTCAGAAGACAATTTGCTCGTTAGACATTCACTTCACCCAAAATCTTTGCACATTTGAACTTCTATCACCCATATCCTTCTCTGGATGGTAACCAACATTGTTTACTCAATCGGCTGATGTGACGCTCACACGGGTTCATTTCTCATTAGTTTTATGTTAATTCTATAAACAATTATACACTCTTTAATTGGTTAAAATTTAAGTGAATCTCTGAGAATTTATGTGAGATCTGCATATACTAATGGGATAGGTTTAAATTTCAATCAATAAAAAGGAATTGTTGATATGAGTTGCTAGAACTCTTTTCAATTTCTATGCAGTGACTGTATATAAAAGTTTTACACGAACAATATGTCTAACTATATATAAATCATTGCGCATATTTATATTCTATATAAAAAGAATACATAGTTTTTGACTTTCTTTTTTCTTTCTAATTATACGCTTAAACAAATTTGCATATAAGAATGTTAAATTGTTATTGTTATTCAAAAATAATAATTTATATTATATTTATTATGAATAATACTTGATAGACTTGTATTCAACCAAATTTTATTCAAAAAAAAAAGTTACTTTTTTTTAGTTTTTCAAATTTATTTTAATTAAAATTTAATTTCAACAAAAAGTTAAGGCGTGTGTATTTGTGAGTCGTGCGATGTCATGGGTGGAATTTGTCGAGCACAATAGCAGTACTCATTTGTTATATCATCGGTGTCATTGGAAAAGATAAGTATAGTTTGTTACAATAAAAAAATGCAAAATATCTATATTTATACTTTTAATCAAAATCAAAATAATTTGAATCAAAATTTCATTTTTTTAAGAGGAAAATCAAAATTTTGTAAAAATTATTGTTCGTAATTTATATGTATTAACGCAATAAAACGCTAGTATTTATTAAAAAAATAATATTATAATTTGACATCATAGGAAAATATGATTGAATATCAAGTTTTAAACTTTTCTAATACTTTAGTGCAAAGTTGGCGCATATTGACATATATATCAAGTCAAAAACCGTAAGTGGAACTCGGGGGTCTCTATAGGCCCCCAAATTGCTCAATGCCTCAACCTATCGCAATGTATGTTTTCCATAGATGTTTTCTTGCTCACGAGCCTAACAAAATATAATTTCCAATGTGTTTCCATTGATCTTTATGCAATTTAGGGTGGTCTACCGCATATCCTTTTTTAAAATAAAAAAAAGAGTCAGGCATGATTTAATTTGAATTGAGCCGTATGCGAGTCAATAAAATTAAAAATTGCATCCACATATTTAACTATTTGTTAGTATTTTCTTTCCTACTATATTAATACTTTATTTGATTTTTCAAACTTAAAACGTAAAAAAATGTTTCAAAATAATCAAATGTCAATGTAGATAAATTTTCACACTCAAATCAAATATCACGACCATGCATTTGCATAAAGCGTGACTGTGGAGGACTATTATGTTTTTAATCCAACTACCCATACTCTTAACCAAATATAAATCTAACGGTGGCAGCACTATACCCTATAATTTGGAGAATTATGGCTTTAACTTCTCCGAATGGTAAGTGCTTGTGACCTGGTGGAATATTCAGTTTCCTCCTCATATCATTTGTTGTGCAATTTTCATCATGAGAATACTGATATAGGATGGAATCGGATTTGGAGGTTGGAGATTAGATGACTAACACTGATGGAGTAAGTAAAGAAGGTAGGCATTAGAGGATATGATGGGCAATGGTGTGGTGGTTTCTCTAAATTCAACCTATGTTTAAAATGGCTGAGCTATGGGGTACGTTCGTAGGTTTAAAATTAACCTATAGCAAAGGATATTCAATTGAGTTTCTCTTAGATGCAAAGGTGGTAGCTGAAAATATTCTTGATCCTATAATACAGTGTTGACAGATTGGTGGAGGCTAATGGTTGTGCAGATGCCTTGACTAATATGGGATGTGATCATTGATCCATACATGGTTTTCTATGAGCAACAACATCCCTTGTTGATATAGCATTCATCCACGTTCTGTTCAAAAAACAATTTCCCCGTTTCTCTTTTTGATTTGCATGTTTTCTATTTCTAAAATTGATAGATTGTCCCATAGCCCACATCCAATCTCTCAAACAACAAAACAAGAAACACAATGCCAGCAAGTAACACAATACTAGTTCAATATCTTTTTCAATATCTAATATAAAATATATATGAAGTCAACCAGTAAATTGACAAGCAAGCCAATAAATGACAGTTGAAAGCATCAACATACCTCCGGTATTTCCATAGACGACAATGACTTACTTAATGTACATAATAATACTCATTAAAAATTGAGTATGACTATTATGGACCACGAGCAGGTTTAAAACAAAAACAAAATGGAGTCTGATCTTCTCTTATCATTCCGCCTCCTTTACTTGTATCAATTTCTTCCAGCAAATTCACCACATCTTTCATTTCCGGACGCTTTTCTGGATTCTTGTCCCAGCATTTTTTCATTATACTTGCTAAAGCACTTGGACAGCATCTAGGAATCTCTGGTCTCAAATTCTGAGCAAGAATGAAAGAAAAGTTTATTATAATAAATAGGAAATGTAGAATGATGTATGAAACTTAATAAAGTATTTCAAGAGAAAATGTCTATGGATGAAAATAATATTAAAAGATGACGGCGTTACAGGGAGCACTCTTATGAATACTTCGATACTTAATAAGAGTAAATTTAGTTCAAAATACTTAATATTTATGGTCATATGAAGAAAGCCTAAAGAGTTTTCTGTGTGATATATAGGAACTAATAAATGACTAAGCCTATGTTTGTTTAGTGGTACAATTGTAGTAGATGCACGTTTGTACATAAGCCACAATTCTTAGCTTATGTTTTTTCAGGGTGGATTGGCTTTAGAACTCACGAAATTCATGTCAAATGCCAACCCAAACATGTAATAAGTCATGCCAAGTTGCTAATGAAAAATTCAAAATGCTCATATGAAAAGCATACGAGGGTAGATAGAAAGAGTTCATGGTTCATTGTATAAACTGACCTTATTAGCAACCGCAGCAGACGCATCAGCAAAGCTTAGATTCATATAAGGCATGTCACAGCAGTAAATTTCCCACAAGCAAATGCCAAAGCTGTAGACATCACAGCTTCTGTTGTAAGGCCTGCCATTTATAACCTGCACATAGTTTAACGCCAAGATTAAAGCAAATTATTGAAATAGAGTTCCAATTTCTTAGTCACGTGAGTGATAATCATAAAATATAACACTTCCATAATCAGCCATCGCATTGAACCACATAATATCTAGAGCGAATTTCAAAGCAGAATTAATACCTCCGGTGCCATATACCCAACGGTTCCAGTACTACCAGTCATTTCACTTGGATTTACCGCTTCAACCCTAGCAACTCCAAAATCAGCTATTTTCAAATTCAGATTCTCGTCTAACAACATATTATCAGTTTTTACATCACGGTGAACAATTTTCTGCGAATGTAGATAACTAAGACTGCAATGGGAAAAAAATAAACTTGGTTTGAGAGAAAAAATACATTTATATATCAATAATGGTAAAGGTAAATACAATGTGACTCACCCTCTTGCGAGGTCCAAAGCCAACTGAATCACAACCCTGTATGCAAGTTTCGACCGCCTATTTTTCATTAAGAATTGTTTTAATGTCCCACCATGAACAAACTCAACAATAACACAGCATGCCTTGGAAGGAAGGGGATTTTGACCACCAGCATCTGAAGGAATCTTAAGATTTGAAGTCCCCATTGAAGCTCCAATAAACTGTTGGAGGAATGATATGAACAATTACAAAACTACGCTTGTAAAAAATAAAAATCCTATGGTTCCACCTCAGAAAGGAAAGGAGAAAAATAAGCATACAAAATTTTCTAAGTAGTAATCATGAATTTAAATAAATGAGAGTGTGAAGGATATTAAGTTTGTACTTTTGTGACATTTGAATGATCAAGTTTTTGCCACACAGTAACCTCCTGCCGAAATGATGCTCGTAAAGCAGCAGTTTCAGCAGCAGTGGCAACACCATCCTCACCCCAGTCCAACACTTTCACTAGAAAATTGAACATAACAATTCAGTGAGAAATCTAAAAACAAAAAAATATTCAAGAGCAAGACTATGACTTGAGTTTTTTTTTATGCAAACAGTATAACTAAATTGGAAATTTAACTTGTATTGTAGCTTTAAATTGCAACCTGAAGCCGCAATGTAAAGATTTTATAGGCCTTTACAACTGCAATTACGGTCGCATTGGCCGCATTTATTTGTCGGTATATGCAATATTAATGATTGCAACATAATGCGACAACGATTGCAATTTAAAACCTAGATTCGATGTTGAAACAACAAACCTTGAGATAGTACAATACCTTATACTATTTAATCACATTGAATAGGATTGCAACATTACCGCGACAACAATCACAATTTAAATCCTAGATTCGATGCTGAAAGAACAAACCTCGAGAGAATACAATACCTTATACTATCTAATCACATTGAATAGGATTGTAACATAACCGCGACAACAATCACAATTTAAAACCTAGATTCGAGGCTGAAAGAACAAACCTAGAGAGAATATGATACCTTATACTATCTAATTACATTGAACAGCATACTTTTATTTCTGTCATATGTTTTAAACACAAAAGCAAGCGACCAGAATACAAATACAAATCGTTAAAGTACATGTACCAGCAACATCTTGGTTGTCATAAGTTCCCCTGTAGACAGTGCCATAAGCCCCATTTGCAACAACATATCGTATTTCCAGTTTAGCCAAATCAATCTCCCACTCTTCTTTAGGCCTACTTGCCTCAATACTTCTAGAAAAAACTCTGCTCATGTGCCTTTCTAGATCAGCATCCAAGTTCTTCAGATCAATTCTATCAGCTCTGAAAATCATATCTTTACTGCTTAGATTTCCACTACGGTTGATCTTTGAGCTTGCTCCACCTTCCGACCCCGTCTTAGGGGTACCAAGATCCCCAGATCTTGATTGCATCCTAAACACCCAAATTCGACGACCTCAAATCCCAAAACAATTTTCCACAACTAGTACATTAATAAAATAAGAAAATCACAAGTTTTCCTTTCAGCATCACAATTCTTATTGAAGAAAAACAAAGTATATATATTAATAAACAACATTTCAAATCACATTAACAGTTGTGTGTTAATCTGTTTCATTATAAAATATTAAAAACTGCACTCAAATACAAAACTATGCAGCCACAATTGAGACCGCAAAACATCAAAGTAACATTTATGTCATGGATCGTTTTTTAAAACCTTTTTTTTGAACAAATTCGTTTTTTAAAACCTTGATTATAATAATATACCCAACAAAACCAAATCGTCAATCTACATGGTTTGCACCTAAAAATTTCTCCTCCCACTCCACCTATTACATATTAACCATCATTATCATATTATAAAATAAAAAAATTGATCGAAAAAATGAAACCAAATCAATGAAAGAAAAAAAACGACCAATTCAGACAATCACATGAACAATAGCGCGCGCGCACACACACACAAAACCAACTTTTAAACACGATCAATTTCAAAAACGTTGATAAAAGCTGCATGCAAGCGAGAAAAACCACACATGAAACCCTAGCCCTAATATAAACACTTATCAAAAAAAAGTTTGATATAATAATCACTTCGGGAAAAAATCACAATCTAGTGGAAAATAATGATAATATAATAATAGGAACAACAACAACAACGATGAAGCAATGTATGAAGAGAGAGAAATGATGCAAACCTAGAAAGATGGATGAGTGAATGTTGAAGGATGAGAATGGCAGAGAAGAAAAGTCGGTGCTACGATTACGATGAACCACAGAGAAATGTGAGAGAAGCGCGGGGGTATCCCTTTGAATAAGGAAAGTGAGAGTAAAAGAAGTTTCCTTTCAAGATTGCAAACTTTGTTTTTCAGTCTATATATATTTACTATTCATTTATTTGTTTTGTTTTACATATGCTTTATCTTCTTTTTTTCACAAATGGTTTATCTTTCTGTAAAATATCTCAACAACAACAACATTTTTTGTTGTAGAGATACGGGAAATCTTGGATTCGAACTAGCGCTTCAATCTTTGAGGATATGTTTTTTTTTTTACATTGAGGATATGTTTGTTACGTGTTAAAATAAAATTGAGTTTGACATTTAATAATAAAATAAATAATTTAGAGATTATTTTATGGTCGTGTATATTTTCTATATTTAATTTTCAACTAATTTTTTTAATAAACTTTGACCAAAAAAATATTTTTATATATATTTTGACCAAAAATAAATAAATGAACCTAGACCCGAAACGAATTCTTCCTCTAATGTATAAAGTGCTAAGATAAATTTAAATTCAAATAATATTTTTTGAAAGGAAAATTCAAATAGTTATCATCCTCAAACATAAATACATTTTTGTTAAAAAAATAAGTATCTAGGCAAAACAACCCACACAAAATATTTTAGCTTAAATGCACTTTTGATCCATTTATTTTAAAAATGTATATATGAAATTCTGGTCTCATTATTTTAAAAATGCTTTTTATCCCTCGGTTTTAATTTTTCTAAGTATTAGTCTCCCACCCTCATTTTAGGGTCAATTTTGACGAAGTGATGGAATCTGGGTGGACAAAATTGATATTTATGACGTTATTAATTCATTTTATTCAATAATTATCAATTTTAAAATAATTTAATTATTAAAATAACACGTTAAATTAAAAATGTTATGGAAAATGATATTCAATTCAAAAAGTGATAGAAATATTTTAATTGTTATTTTATAAAAACATTTCATTAAAATAATATATTAGATTGAAGATAAGTTAAAAAATAATAAAAACTTACTTTATGAAATATTTTAATAATTAAAATAACATATAAACTATTTAAATAATATTTAAATATTAAAGGCTATATTTAATTATTTTAATGATTAAAATAACATAATAATTGTATACTTTTGTCAAACATTTAATTTTTAAAATATTTTAATTTTTATATAATAATAACTTAAAGTAGAGTAAAATCATAATTAATTATTATAAAATTAAAATATATTATATTTTTTTAAATAATAAAATAATTATTATTGAATAAAACAAATTAATAATGACATAAATATTAAACTTATCCACCTACGCGTTTTCACATCATCTCTAGCAAGGCCACATCACCAAAATCGACCCAAATACGGGTGGGAAACAAAAACTTAAGAAAAATTGAAATGATGGAACCAAAAAACTAATTTCAAAACGAAAAGACCGAAATTTCACTTCTCTAAAATTTGGTGGATCAAAAGTGTATCCAAGTCCCTTTTTTTTGTGTGTGAGCTAGATACCTCTTAGTTTTTAAAAAAAAAAAAACACAAGTATATATTAAATGTCAGTAATGTTCAGCTCAAGTGATAATGTTGATGTTTTTAGGCTAAACACATTCATTCATGTTCAAACCCAAAAGTCATTAATAACTTAATTATTTTTAGATAATAGTAGATAGAAACAACGCTTGTAATAAGTCCTATTGAAACCAATAAATAGAGGCCTGCTTGCCATCCACACTAGAATAAATGAAGTTTTCCAAAAAAACCTGCTAGTGGAGGAAGAACCTTTCGGTTGTGAATGTGAGTTTCAAATGGTATTTGTCACTTTGTCTGAAGAAAAAAAAATTAGATAATAGATATATCATTCAGCAATATAATTAATATATTGATCTAACTTCACATCCATTACTTTTTTCGGTCACTATTATAAACAAATACACTTTTTTCAAGTTAATTAAATAATTGAGGTATCTAATCTATGTTGTAAATCATACATAAATTATTCAACGAACATAAAAACATGATATTTGTTTATAATAGTGATTAGATAAAAGTGGTTTTTATAATGGAAGACTAAAACTTTAACTTTTTATTAATACCTCAGATAACCCTTGTAATTTGGGAGAGGTTTGAAAAAAAATCTATACTATATATAAAAAGTAGGGGGTTTTGGGTTGACTTTTTTTGTTATTTCAATTATACCCTTAAATAAATTTTTCTATAATAATGTTATATTGTTGGTGTTATTAAAAAGGATAAGAAATTTTGTTATATTTGTTATATTATTGTTGTCATTGAAACAGATAAATATGGTTTGTTGAGTTTGTTACATTTGTTATACTATTGTTGTCATTGAAAAGGATAAATATAGTTTATTAAGTTTGTTATGTTTAAAAGTCACAAATATCTATACTTATAATTTTAATCTTTATCAAAAAAGTTATAAAAAATATCATTTGTAGTTTACACGCAAAATTTCTATAAAATATTGTTGATAATCTACATGCGTTAATACAATAAAAAGAACGGAAAACAAACATAGATTTCACCATGTAATTTTTAATTATTCATATTTTACCCTCACCATGTTAATAAGATATGCAAATAAACTGTTTTTCTATATTTATGTCATAACAAATTGATTTTTTATTTGCAAAATGGCAATTAAGCCTATAAAATTAAGAAGATTATGAGTTTAACTGAGGTTAATTATGATATTTTGTTGGATATTTTTTTTATAGTATAGTAGCTACAATAGACATCAAGGAGATGTTAGTGATCCGGTTGGACCGAAGAAGATTGTTTGTTGGATGATATCCACTGTGTAGAGGGATTGAGCTTTACGTCGTCCGTCGGGGTCCGCCGCGAGTCCATCTTCATCGGAGGGAGGTGGTGTACATGCACGTGTCGGACGTCTAAGTCAGTGAGGAGTTCAAGAGAAAGTATGGCTAAAATAAGGGTCCGAAGTGTGATACTCGACCCAAAGCTAAGCATAAGTATATATAGTGGATAAATATGATTTTGGTTGTCAAGCCTTCACGTGAAAAATTGTCCCTAAGGGGACAGGTGTGACCATCTGGGTGGTCATGTGGCATTACATCCAGATTGGACATCACAATTTGTTGGTCCATACTATAATTCAGTGAAATTTAGGATGTGTTTATTGTATAATGTCACCTGTTTTCTAATCTCAAGTCAGACCCGAGGCTAACTCAGTTGACCCTTAGGCTAGTCTGGAACATATATAAATTCATTATTCTTCATGGTGAACACCTGATGACAGTCCGTCATTTCACATTTTTAGAGTCTTTTTATGATATTTTTGAGTTCACAAGCAAGCTTAAGCAGTAAGAAAAGCAAGAAAGACTGAAGAAAGGGAAACGTGTCACGATTACTGAAAAACGTGTCATGATTTGGAAACGTGTCACAGTGGCAAAAACGTGACACAATTATGGAAACCCTAATTTGGGTGGTTTATTACACAAGGCATAAACGTGTCACGATTTACTTAAATTGTGCCACGATTTTAGGAGCAACTGTTACCTATTTAAGCTGAAGACTATTATGAAAACAAGGGTTACGAATTCTGGAGAGAGAAAGTGAGATTTACAGACCTAGACACTAAAGAACGGGGCGATTTCCTCCATTCTTTATTGGTTTATGTATGTTTTAATTCTTTCATTAATTATGTTATTTGTAAACTCAATTATGAGTAACTAAATCTCTTAGAGATTAGGTCTGAGATGATTCTTTGTAACCCTAATTGAACCATGTTGCTGTGAAACTCTATTTATTGTGAATGACAATCTAGTTTTTATTCAATTCAATTGTTCTTAATGCTTTTTATATCCTGATCAAATATAAACATGATTTAGTGAGAATGAATGACTACTGACCATAGCTTTCTACTTAGACCTAATTGAATTGTTCTAATAAACAGGGTTTGTCTAGGAATGGATAATCGTTTATTAGTGATAATAGGTTAACGTACTTAAAACCTTCAAAGATTATTAGACCACCTAAGGAATTAAGGGCTATAGTTTGAGAAGAGGATCCTAACTCAAGGGATTGATTAGGACTATTTTGTTAACTATCGTGGAACTAGAAAATCATTCATAAGAATAGGTGCAGTATACCAATTATGGGAACATAGATGATTTGAAAGACATGATCTCATCTCTCTCATATTTTCTAACCAAATCTATATTTTCTAACCGAATCTTTATTTTATGTTATTTAATTTTATGAAATCAAATCAAATCTATTGCCTAGGGCAAACAAAATAATTTATACATCCTAAATTAAATAAAGATTCGGTTAGAAAATATAGATTTGGTTAGAAAATATGAGAGATAAACCGGTTACTAAATTAAAGGGGGTAAAGACATATTAACCCTAAATTAAAACGGTTGGAATCTAAACTTTATTTTTTACAAGGGATAAACCGAAACTCGCCTAAATTAAAGGGGGTAAAGACATATTAACCCTAAATTAAAACACATGCATAACACAGCTACTAAATTTTCAAACTATACGCAAGTTAAGTTATTTCCTCGCATCATTCTCATTTTCAACTTTCAACAAACAATAAAAACAACCCTCTAAATTAAAAATTCAAAACACACAACTATAAACTCCACTAAAAATAAAACATGCCAAGAAAATCACACTTCCTCTTACCAGCACAAAAAATATTGAGCATATCCATAAGTTATATCAATTATTAAAAGCTAAATTCATAGAGGACCAACATATAAATTAAAGGGAAAGCAAAAATAATACTGCATTACCTTCTTTCCATGTTTGATAAATATGATTGCCTAGACGAATATTTGGTAAGAAACTTCTTATAATAATGTAACACCCCGATTTCTATTTTACATTAAGAAATAAGTAAAGAGACATTTGTGACCGTGTGCATAGAATCAATTGCATTCTAGACCTTTGGATCTTTAGAAATTATTAAAAAGGAATTAATCAAGTATGAGTGACCCAAAAATAGCGAAAATGTACTTTGGTGTCCCTCACATATGCGAGCAAGATAGCTCGCATGTGCAAGAGAACACATAAGAGGGAAATCCCAGTTTGTGGTTCATTATATTGCATATGCATGCAAGCTAAGTCAAAGCGATATAGGTTGATTATGTGTGGTGTAGAATGTGTGGCTCGAATACACAACATCATACCTTGATTTTTTATTTATACTTTAAAAAATTATAACCTTTTAAACATTCAACTAAAAAAAAAGTTAACCTATTTCTGGTTAATTTTGGAGAAATATGAGTTTTTTTACAAAAAATAATTTGTCAAACAAACTTTAATTTAAAAGTACTTTTTAAGTTATCAAATAAAAATAATTATTAATCAAATTTAATTTAACTTCTAAAGTGTTGAGATAAATACCAAAAAATTTCTTAAGTTGGCGTTTTAATGACAGCAAACTTATTTGAATTAAAGAGATCAATATGATTCGGATGTTCAATTCTAACAAGTTTCTATAAGTGTTCTTTAGAACAGGATATTAAAAATACACAGATATCCAAGAAACATGAATCTTAACATCATCAAGTGCTAAGAAGGACTTCAAATTGATCAAAAGAACTTCAAAATGAGATCATAAGCATCTCATAAGAACTACAAAAATTAAAGGACAAGATTGACCAAGGAATATGAGATCAAAATTGGACCCATGTCAATCTTATGAGCAAAACTATTCAATAAAAAAATTGAGAATAGATTTTAGAAGCACTTCATATTGTATATTAGAAGATCATGTAGGCACATCATAAGCACTTCATAGTAGTCTGGTTTTTTCACCTTTTCTCCCACATACTTGGTTTCTTCTAAGAATATAGTCTAGTTTTTTCACCTTTTCTCCCACATACTTGGTTTAATACGACATACACGGTAACAAACGACGTGTGAATGAGCATAGCACTTAAAGTCCGACGAGGAACCTGACCGCCAACACGGTAACAAATCCACAATCGATAACTCACTACGACTATAACAAGCATGAGTAACCAAGAAGTGACTTGTAACACCTGAAAGCGCCATAACACATAGTCAATGCTCTTTCGAGCAACTAGGAAAACCATGATCATAGCTAAAACAACCCAAATTAATCCAATCCACCATATAAGCTTCTGACAAATACAACAAACAAGCATAACTAAAGTGGTCCACGACGGCGGATCGAATTAGCATGTTGGCGGCCATTTGGACATCCCTAAATTGGATTAATGAGACACAAGCATCAAAATAGCTTCATATATTGAGAACAATTAGCAATTCAATACGTGAAACAGTGCTGAAATCCAACAACTAACAAGTAGAAACCAGATTAGGGAGAACCAAGACATGTTACCTCCGTCCAAAGTGAAAAACAACCCATATTAAGGGGAGCTCGCCGATTGGAACCAACCCTTCCAGGTTTTATCACGAGGTCGACTCAAACTGAGGAAGACCATCGTAGTCGTTGCTTCGACCTCCTAAAGCACCGGCGCAGTGGTCACCAGAGATTTGGAGGCAGGTGATGCGAAGGTGAGAGTCTTAAAAAAATGAATGTTAAATTAAGTTGTGGCCAAGCATGTACCAAAATAATATACAATGACGCGTAAGTGAACAATTTACTGCCATACAATCAAATTGAAAGGTCAAAACCATGGTTTAGTCAACAAAAAAAAAATGGTTACAAAGCTAATTAAAGACAAAAGAAAGGAAAACAAGAAAAAAGGAAAACTAGGCCCAAGGGAAGAAGACTCCCAAGGCGTCACTCCGAAGAAGCAAAAGGAGGTCTTCCGGAGGAGCAGTGTAGATGATGAAATTGGCATTGGACGCGGCCCCTAAATTTGCCAGGAAATCAGTGCTTTGGTTACCTTCTCTGAGAGTATGATAAACTGTAAAATTATTGGTAGCTAATATATCCCTTATGTTTTGTATAAGGACTGAATATACATAAGTGTGAAGTGTCCCCCTTTATGAGATTAATGGAGAGGAGAGAATCTGAGTAACAAGCCAAATCATCTATACACATGTCAACAACCATACGCATGCCATGATAGATTGTTGTTAGTTCAACCAACAAAATGTCTTCTTAATGGGAGATCATACCTGAGAAAGTCGAGAGGAAAAGACCCCCATTGATGAGATAAATCCGCAAGTGCACGGTTTACCGATGTAGTAATAAAAGAGTATCGTTCCAACAGGGAGTTATGAATTCAATTAACTTTTAACAATGATTAGATTGAAAGTTTTAAAGTTTAAAAGTTTGGATTTTTAATTGAAAGAAAATAACAATAATAAAAAGTCGCCTTGGGATTATTGGTTCATCTTGTTGACAAATCCTTCACAAACCAAACCCTAAACCTAGAACTTTATATTGGACCCACTTTCTAAAGACAAGTTTCTCTTAAGCCTATCACATCTCCTTTCGGTCTCAGTGAGTGTGTTCCTCTAGCAACCACGCCTATTCTCATGGTTGATTGCTATTGGAATCCTTGAAGAACGAAACTTTATTTGTCTCAAGGTTTGCTAGACTATTCTCATGTTTCGCAATCCTTGTCGAATTGAATTTCACTTGTTCCAATATTAAAACTTCATCTTTCGATCTATCGCTTAATATTTGTGATGATAAATTAACAAGTACTAACACTCCGTTGTCGCTTTATGAGTTTGATACTTGTTAATTCATTATAAAAACGGTAAAATTAGATTAGAAAGTAGATTTATATAAAATTAGGGTTCGAGGCTTGGTTTGATTAGGATTAGGTCATTAGACTCATCCAACAATCCCAAGACAAAGAAGTTTACTCACTCACGTTCATTGTAGACATAGAGAAGAAGAACGTAAAATAAAATAAAGAAAATAAAGATGAACTTTTATTCAAAGAAACAATCGTCACTTATTATTTCCAAGAACAAAAGATGATTTTACAAACTAGATGGCTGCTCTATTTATAGTCTAACAGTGACTTGAGCCCCAAGAATTAAATCACTAAAGTGTTGCACAAGAAACCATGGGCTCTATGTCAGAAATACTAAAATAGGCAGCTTGTCGAAGAAGCAAAAGCAGAAAAAGGGTAATATGGGGCGCGCCTATGCTATATTCTGGCACAAGATCTTCAATTTCTTTGCACAAGATATTTTTGTATAAGATCTTCATATTTTTGGCATGAATCAGCTCCAATTCTCCTTTCTTTTGCTCAAAGACTCAATCTTTTAAATATTTATTCCTGAAATAAAATAACTTGCAATTGAAGTAAAATAGCTCTAAAAGGAAATAAAAACATATTAAATCTAAATAAAATAAACTCAAGAATTATATTAAAATAACTAATTATTGACTCATCACCCATCATTGCGGAAAATGTCGCCAAAACCATTGCAGGTTGGAGTCCCATTGCAACTCCCATCAACATTTAGAATGGTGCCCATATGATTGTTGCAATTCCACTTGATATAACGATCCTCGGAATTTCTGGCATCATCATTTTTGAAAGCCGAAATAATGGTGTCAACCGAATTATAGATATTGGAGACAAGGTAGTATAGAGACCAAGTTTCATTGTTGAGACATGTCAAATTCCTATTCCTCCAAACCCACCAAAGAGCGACTAAGAACAAAATGGAGTGAGAAGAGTTGGTACCATTTCGGATCCATTCTGTAGCGCTTGTAGTAGAAAAGAAATCATGACTCAAAAATCCGACTTTGTGCCAGATGATTTTAGAATGTCTGCAATCACGGACACAATGAAGGAAAGTTTCTTCGTGATCTCCACAGCGGGTGCAGGTGGCCGAGGGAGCTATTTTGCGATGGTGAAGTAAAGTCAGTGTTGGGACAGCATCATGACACACCAACCAAACAAGAAATTTGTACTTTTCCGGAGCTTTCAACTTCTGAATCCACGACCAAGCAATCTAATTACCGTCACCGGTTTGAGATTATGAGATGGAGAGAAGCTAAGTGTACCACTTTTTGTAGAACAAGCATCATTTTTGTTGTGGGATCAAATGAAAGCGTCTTCAATGGAGGCATTAATATTGAGCTGAGTGTTGTTGATATAGTCTTTAATATCGGGAGGAAGGTTTGTGTAAAGAGCATGTGTATGTTGTCCAATATTGGAAAACACGTCTCTGACTGAATGATGAAGATCATGAATATCTATGATAAGAACAAGAGAACCAAGAAGGCCATGTGGGCTCCAGTTGCTGAACCAAAAGGATGAAGTTCTCGATCCTGCTCTCCAGGTCTACCTGTTTTTAAGAATATTTTTTGCACGGATAATGAATGACCAAGATGGGGAGTTGTTGGGGTGAGCATTATCATGAAGAAAATTTGAACCACCAGAGTATTTGTTTGAGAGGAGGTTTACCCAAAGCTTATTTTTTGATTGGACCATATCCCAAACAAATTTTCCAAGAAGGCAAGTGTTGGCTTCTCTTGCTGGTCTAATACCTAATCCTCCAAGGTGCCTCGATCTCGCAATCTTTTCCCAGATAACCAAATGCAGACCTTTGTTGTTTGTACCTCTCCAGATAAAATTACGGGTAGTTTGATCAATGTTATCACATATGTTTTTAGGTAGCCAATTAATCTGCATATAGTAGAACGGTATTGAAGATAAAATAGATGTTGCAAAAGTCAATCTACCTGTCTTGTTAAGCAGTCTGTTCTTCTAAGAAGCTAGTCTCGTTTGCATTTTTTCAATGATGAAATTGAAGTCAATTCTTTTCAATTATAAACTAACAAAAATTACTACCTAACATATATAATACATATAAAATTTTGGGACGTTATAGAAAGGCTGTGTGGACTAAGTGGAATATGTTATCTCCAACAATATGCCAGTATTGTTTGAAGAATATGTAATGGAAACCGTCAAGGCAACGGGCTTTATAGGGCTTCATGGAGCTAAGGGTGGCATAGACTTCACTTTTAGTCACAGGTTGGGTGAGGGCGTTTTTCCCTATGTCATCAATGGTTGGGTGGTTTCCTTCATGAAAGGTGCGACTATGGTGAGGTTGGGAGCTAGAAAAAAGGTTCTTGAAGAATTTTTGGGCTTCTTCTTAGAGGGTTGCACTGTCCGAGGTGCAATTGCCATTTGGAAGTTGAAGTTTTTGAATTCTATTTTTCTTCCTTCTTATAATGGTTTATGAATTCTAGTCAATTTTTTTGAAATAGGACAAATATTGCGAAATTTTGATCAAATTCATTGGCAAAATATTGCGGCAATTAAAAACCGGGGGATCAAAATTGAATTTATGCCTAAATATTATATTAGAATTTTAGTCTCAACAATATTTTGCTAGCAATTTCATTTTTACTTTTATTGCAAACTATCGTGGAGATTAAAAGTTTTTTTAACTAAATAGAAAACTAAAAGTTTTACAACTAAATAAAAAACTAAAATACTAGTTATTGTTTTTATTTTGGTATCATAACTATAAAAAAAATATTTTCGGTCGCTCAAATATGCTTCCGTTAGTCAATTTAATCCACGTCTATTAACTTCAACCCAAAATGTATTAGGTGGACCAACATTGTAGGTGCTCCACCGTATACCTTATTAATAATTTTAATTTCAACCCTTTGATCTTTTTTTCTCCAAAAGGGGACAATTAGATTATGAAGGTCTATTGTACCTAACGGTGCATCACCAACATCTATTTTTTTAAATATTTCCTCATCTTCTTCCCTCCTCATCTTCATCAACATTTCATACATTCATCAAAAAGTTCAAATAAACCATATTAATTTTTTTTCTCCAAAAAAAAAGTGATAATCCAAAAACAACAATAACAACTTCAACTTGTTAAGAATTCAATCAGCCACAACAACAACTTTTTCATAATTCAACTTTCTCAAAAAATTCCATAAATTAAATTGAATAATTGCTATGATTTCAATTTTAATAAGTCTCTAATTTGCTTCTTTCATTCCATTCGAGCAACACCAATTTTAACCTCAAATAAGATTCAATAATTGTGCAAGGTTTTCACATGTTCAAAAGGATTCCAAAATCAATCTCTATCAACCTCTCCCTCTCTCCCCCTCTCCCTCTTTCTCTCTCTCAACTTCTTCAACAAATATCAACAAAACAAAAAAAAAACAGAGATATAAAGGGGGTCGAAGGGAATTTGAGATTGGAATAGGAAAGATGAAAGCTTTGGAATTGGAAATTGTTGAAAATTGAAAAATGAAAACCCCATCTTAAAGAGAAGTTGAAATTGCTGAAAAGTTTGATTTGTTAGAATTGAAGAATCGAAGAAGTTTGATGTTTAGATAAAAGAATAAAAAGGGGAGAAGGTGAAGAAAAATAAAAAAAAAATGTTGTTGGTGGTTCACCGTTACGTTTAATGGACATGCAATATAATGAATGAAATCATATCCAAAATATTAGACATTTAAAAACTAACGGATAAAATCAATTTGACTAACAAAAACATATATAAGGGACCGATTTTTTTTTTTTTTTTAGAATTATGTAACCAAAAATGAAAATAAGAAATAAGTTAAGGGAAATAAATTATCAAATAAACCTTTTTAATCTATTTTTCCAAATCCAAGCTTCTCTAGGACGTCATATTCACATTTTCAATCGCCATTTTAGCGCCATATATTTAAATTTTTCGGGTTAAGCGAAAATCATTTTAACATTTTCCAAATTAAATTAAACTTTTCGTTTTCGCGCACAACGCAGAACAAAAGCACCTTCATCTTCTTCCTCTCACAGCGTTGAACCAGAACCCAAAATTTCCAAACAAAAATAAAAAAGTCGAATAATTTATGAAATGGAATCCATTAACCCCTTCAATTTCGACGACGAGGTATTCAAAATTCGTAACCAACCAATTTTCTTTCCAATCTCAATAAATCTTATTCTCTCAATTTTGTTTTTAGGGATTTGATTGGGACGCAGCTGTAAGAGATTTGGACGCTGTTGTTGAAATGAGAAGTGACGCAAAATCAATTGGAAACGAAATGGAAAAGGTTAAGGAAAAAGGAAAGGGAAAACAATCCACTCTTGATAATTTCGTTGGAATTGCGGCAAAGGAAAATCAAACGGTTCATGTTCAACAAAATGATGCTGAAATTGAAGAAGAATCTACTTCCACTCATCACATTGATACTGAAGCTGCCAAAACTTGGATTTACCCAGGTACTAATAATTCACTGGTAGTAGTTTTTTTTTTTAATTTAATTTTATTTAGGGTTTGTTTGGTTCAATGGAGGAGAGTGAAGGGGAAGGGAAATGGAAGATTTTGAAATTGTTTGTGTTTGGGTCGACAAGGGGAGTGAAACTCCCACACACAACTGCGAGGTCTTGAATTTGAAGGTGTCCGGTGTAACAATATCAATATTTGTCGGTTGAGTTAGGCCTTATGAGCGGAGAGATTTTAACTGAGAGAAAGTGTAAAATTACATTTTGTTCGATTGTCATATTTAAGATAAGACTTTGTACTTGTACTCACCTCAGGCCGTGTATGATGGAAACCCTGCACACTATGCCACTGGGCCGCCGGGCGCACTTATACATCAGTGTTTAGGAGAGTCGACAAGATGAGGAGCAAATAGTAATGAAACCAAGAAAGACTATAAGTGTATGCATATAGATTTGGATTGTTGCCATGAGACGATAGGCTTGGTGCAACGACGAGGTTGATGCTCTGTTACCTAGAGGTTGTGAGTTTGAATTATGGAAATAGTCTATCTGTTTGTGGGGGTAAGATAAGACTTTGTGCATCTACTTTCCCCAGTACACCCTACCTTGCGGGAGTCTTGTGCACTGGGTCGCCCTTTAAATAGCAATGTTTAGGACAGAAGACTAGATGGAGGAACACATAGAGGTTAGTGAGACCATGAAAAACTATAAGTATAAATTTGGAGTTAATGGTTGATAATTGAAAGGGTTAAGCAAGATTTTGGTCCCTATGAATATACTATTTTTACATTTTAGTCCCTATTGTGTCACCTTTAACTTATTTTAGCCGTGAGACTGAATTCTCTGACACCAAACATTCGAGGGGTTTGAAGGAAAATTTTAGTGAGACTATAAACGAAAAATTGGATATTTATAGAGACCAACAACTTATTTAACCCTAATTGAAATTAGGCTGATTTGGATTAGTTTTTAGCTTACAAACCCGTTTCAATTAAAAAAATGTTAACTGTTCTTAACTTAAGAGAAAGTTCTTGTAGCCTTTATGAATTTGTTAAATGAGCTTCTATAAAAGTTGAGATGCAAAAGTTTATTTCAACTATTGCAGGAAGTTATTGTTTAAAAAACTCATGGTTATTAATCGATTCTTTTCATGTTTTTTTTTTGAACAAGTCAATTCTTCTAATGTTTACTTTTAAGCAAGTACTTATTTGTTGAGAAATTTATCCAAACTGGCTCTCAACTCAAGTCACTTGCCTAGCGGGAAAAGACTATTGTTATTGCTGTTTCATATATATCTACTTACATAGTTGACCCTCTAGTTAAAGATTTTGAATTTTGATCCGGGTCATTTTTTTGCAGTTAATGTTCCTCTCCGTGACTATCAATTCCATATTACCCAGACTGCACTCTTTCAAAACACATTGGTTGCCTTGCCAACAGGACTTGGCAAAACTCTCATTGCCGCCGTTGTCATGTTTAACTACTTTAGATGGTTTCCTGAGGGTAACGTAACACCACGACTGTGTATCCACAAATTTTATAGCTTTACAGCATCTATCATATCAATATGTTAGCTAACTTTTTAATTGAGAAAACCATCTTCTGAATCAGAAGAGCATTTACATCTGCTACTTCCTTTTTGCAACAGGAAAAATTGTATTTGCTGCTCCTTCTCGACCACTTGTCATGCAGCAGATAGAAGCATGCCATAACATTGTGGGGATACCTCAGGTAACAACTTTTCTTAGAACTTATCTGCTTGCATCTTTTCTTATAAGAAATTTATGAAATATTTATGTGAATTTAATTGCAGGAATGGACAGTTGATATGACTGGTCAGATAAGTCCTCCCAAAAGAGCTCATCTGTGGAAAAAAAAGCGAGTTTTCTTTGTCACTCCACAAGTTTTGGAGAAAGACATTCATTCTGGTGATATTTTTTTTTTTAATTAGTTCCACAATATTTTTCTATGGGGATCTATTTTTATCTATCATATACCATGCTTTGCTTCATTTGATAGATCTTTGTAGTTTTTTATTTTTTTTATTTTTTATTTTATTTTATTATAAAGGCTTTGTAGCTTTATTTATTTATAGGCATGATTTAATTTATTTCAGGTAAATGTTTGGTGAAGTACTTGGTATGTTTGGTGATTGATGAAGCTCACAGAGCAATGGGAAATTACTCTTATTGTGAAGCAGTTCGTGAGGTTTGATTTGTTCAGAGGTTTTTAGTTACTTCTGGTCTTAACTCTTTCTTGATATTTAGTACTACTATATGCTCATACATTATTATGTACAACATATAACTGATTCATCCATTTTTTATTTTTTTTTGGTTTCTAGTTAATGGCTGTACCAGTGCAACTAAGAATATTAGCCTTAACCGCAACACCAGGATGTATGTTCTCGATGATCTTGGGTTTTTTATTTCAGATTTTTCTTTAAAAAAATTTCTCTTCTAAATCTACGTGTGATATTCAGCAAAGCAGCAGACCGTCCAGGATGTTATCGATAATTTGCATATCTCCAAGCTTGAACATCGCAGCGAAACTGACCATGACGTTATGTCATATGTCCACGACAGGAAGATAGAGTTGATACAGGTATTCCAGGGTTGCCTATTTGGAAGTTAGAGCTGTATTTTACACATTTTTTTTAAAGTCTTGTTACGATATTAACAGGTTCCAATGGGCCAAGATGCTGTAGAAATAAACAATAAGTTTTTGGAAGTGATACGCCCTATTGTAGCCAGGCTTACTAGTATTGGGGCCATTCAGAACAGAGATTATCGTACTGTATGGCTCTCTTCCTGTTTCTTTTTCATTTTGTTATAGTTTCAGATTGTTATACCGTTTGTTAGAAAATAACTACGACTTATAGTTACTTTTTATTGAAGTTTCATAGAGTTAGAAATTAATATAGAAATTATTTCAGTTCGAGGACATGTAAGTTGCATGAATAGGGATCTGATTCACATTATGGTTATATAAGCAAGAGTAGTTCTGCCCTGCGTCAGTGTTACCAACACCGCCATCCCAGGGCACAGATAAAAAAATTATTCATCTTATTAAATTTTGTTATATTTAAGTTCTTTTGAACATATTCCTAAGAAGTTATTTAAGTTAGGAAGCATTTATAGAGTTTTCTAGTTGCTGAAGAAAATATCTTCAAGACACACCGTGAGTTTTTTTTCTTCCCGATTATTAATGCTTGTAACAAAGTAGAAGTAGCTTTGATTGAAGAAAAGATGTGATGAGAGATAATCTATAAATTGCTTTGGAATTGTACACATTATTAATGCATGAACACCTTGCTATTTTTGAATTTGATTTTGAACATCTAAATTGTTATCTAATTGTCATGGATGCTCTAATGTACAGATTCATGAACACTTCATAATACACTTCAAATTTCAGTGTGCTAGAGAACTAATTAGTTGCCAAAAACAATGTGTTCCAAAACACCTGTGGACGATCACAATACTTTTGGCTTGTTGGATCTGTATAAATATATAGGTTTAGATTGTTGCAGCCTTTCAGGCCATGCTTTTTCTAGTTGCATCAATAAGATTCTAGTATGTTTCCTTGTAGTTATTGTCTATCAGATTTTAATGAGCAACATTCCGAAGCATGATGATTTTCTATAGGCTTCTTGGCTATTATTATTAAGGTTCATTAACTTCTTATGGTTGGCTGCCATCTTGTTCTGTCTGTACTATCATTTACCAAAATTACACAGGCTTAATGATATAACTGAACCAATAACTGCTTCTCTTTTCCATGCTTGCTGGCCGGCAGCTGAGCCCTTGCGTATTACTTGAAATGAGGGAAACGTTTCGTCAGGGGCACATGCAAGATCTTTCACATATCAACCATGGAGACGTTGAAGGGTATTTTGGAGTTCTCATTACTCTTTATTACATCCATAAACTGCTTTCAAGTCATGGAATAAGGCCAGCATTTGAGATGCTCGAAAGAAAATTGAAGCAAGGGTAAGCCTTTGCATATACTACCTAATTCTTATGTGTGTGTTATTTTTTTAACCCTTTAGGTGGTACAAGAGGAATCATATCACATTAGAAAACATGTAGAAGATAGCAGAGGGCAGAATATATAAGGATGCCATCCAACTGCAGAGTTTTGAGTGTCGATTTAATTGGTGCTCTGCATCTTTAAACATGCATTATTGATTCTTCTTTTGCTGTATGGTCCACTTGCTGCTATGAATTTGTTGTGATATAAAGTCAAATAAAACTAATAATATTTGAATGGTTACATTCAAAATAATTCTATACAATGTCATTGGTAAGGTTTTGTAGATAGCGATCACTGGTAACAAATGCTTGGTTGCCTGTAGTCAAATTGAAGGCCAACACTTTATTACTTACTAGCTTGTAGGCGGACACTATCATGCCTGTTCATAGTCGGTCTCTATCATGACAAAAATTAAGCTTAAAGTTTTGGACAAAATTCTATCATTTAGTATTATTTTCTTATTTCAATTACTATATTTTAAATTCAAATTTGAATTACTATTAATTTAGATTTGGTTTTTTATAATTTATATAAGGATCATATAAGATTTGATTTAAATTTAAATTAGATTAAATTTGATTAGATTCAAATTTTAAATTAGGATAAAATTCAATTTTTTAGTTGAATAAAGAAATATAAAATTGGAAATAAAAGAGTTTAAGCAAAGGGTAAAATTGGAAGAAAAAAGCTACACTAAAATTTGTTATTCCTTAAAATCACGTTAATTTCCCATTGGGACACGAGAAACCAAGGGTAAACGTTGTTCCAAACATTCCAATAGGTGTAGATAAAGTCATCTAGATTTGTGATCATAATTGACATGTAGGGGAGGTGGACTAATAATGCTTTCGACAATGATATGTAGGTTTTTTGCAAAATATATGAGTAAAAATGAAGATATTCTGAAAGCAAGGCAACTAATGCAGCAAAGCTTGTCTCATGGAGCGTCGAGTCCCAAGTTGTCCAAAATGCTAGAAGTATTACTGGAACATTTCAGTAAGTATCTGTTTGCCAAGTTTAACTTCTGTGAATTACCTAGGGTGTTAGTATCTTTCTGCTTACTTTTTACAATAATTCAGCGTAAGAAATTTACAGCCTTAAAGACATACTATGTATATTCTTTCTTCTCAAAGCATTTTCAGGCGGAGAAAATCAAATTACAAAAATGAAGACTAATTGCGCTGATCAGTTAATTTATGCAGCAAATTTGTTGTTCATTATCATTAACGTTGTTTATGGTTTTTTCATGCTTGAGTTTTCCAACAAAATTGACTTTGGCATCTTGTGACAGAAATGGTTTGGCATTAGGATTTTACAGTAATTTAATGATAACCTTTAGCTTTACAGCTCCAGTTTTATTTTATTAAAAAGATGTTCCATAGGCTTCTTTCAGATTGAGCTAGTATGCTAGGAGAGTTGAAGTTTTTTCGTAGTATGTGAAATTTAAGACGGAGTTTGGAATAATGATCAAGTTCTTTTTATTGTTTATATGTTCCTCTAAATGATATTTTTCCTGAACTTTCGAAATTATCATCGAAAGAGATCAATCAGGGAGGGAGCTGACTGTTCACTCTACTCTGTTATATTGTTATACGATTATCAATTGCACCATACACTTTTCTTTCTATCTTATCTTTTTGCTTAAAGACTGTGCACTTTGTGTGATAAAAGTGACATAAGTATGCAAAATTGTTTTTCCATGGTACTTCTATTTGGGATGATGTCGACTGTGGAGTAGAAAGTAGAACAGAAATATTACTGAAGTGAAAATCTTCATTCTTTTGTAAACAACCGTCATTGGTGCTGATTCAAAAATATAAATCTGATTGAATTATTTTTATTAGTGTCAGCTTTGCCAGGGTAGTGAGAAAGGAGTTGATCATCTTTCTTTTGCTTTGTCTAATTCAAAGTTTTAATTGGCACCAAAATTGTTCTCTTTGGTGTAAGGATAGATACCATTTCTCTCATTTGTCTTTTGTCAAGGACTCAAGACTATGATTTGTCTTCACAGGCTGAATGGAAGGTTTAGAAAAGCTGAAATTTGAAATTGGACCAATAATTTGTAAAATAATCTGATAGTACTCAGATTTTCAGTAGCAAGTATGAGTGTAATAAAGAGGTAAATGAACAAATGGAAGTGTATTTTATTGATGGCAAATAGAAATGAGCAGAGGAAACAACTCTTTCTTGTACAGGCTTACTCCAGAGAGCTGTGCTTACTAACTCAGAGAATCTACTCTCTGCTCCCAACTGAATACTCCAAAGTGTCCCCTCTCCTAACCAACCTTTTCCGCATATACGGAATAGACTCACGCATTACCCCCTTCACTTGCCAGCTCACCCTTCTCTTAGTTTTCCTCACATACACCCTCCAAACCTTAGGTGTACCATGCGACTGATTAGACACGTCATCAACTCCATACTTCCCATCTCTGACTTTATCATAATCCTTCTAGTGTTTATAAACTTGATATTAGTTCTTAAAAACGTCTTTCAAACGAAAAGTTTATCCAAAACAGCCTTAACTTTTTGTACATATTTTCAGTCATCTGTATTCTGTACATTTCAACAGGAAAAATACTGTGGCTGAATCCCAGTTTGATTTTTTTGTTTTGCTAATAACTGGGCTACTTTCACTGCAATCTTCAATGTAAGACAATTTATGAGTGTGTATTCATTAGTGAATGACATATTTGGATGTGGTTGCAGAAACCAACGACCCACAAAACTCCAGGGTGATTATTTTCTCCAATTACAGAGAAAGTGTCAGGTAATGTTGAATTGAATCATTCATTAACTTATTCTAAGTGGCTATTCGGAACTAATTGTTGGGTTAATTCAATGCATTCAGGGACATAATGGTTGCACTTGGAGGTACTGGGGATCAAGTTAGAGCTACCGAGTTTATTGGTCAAAGTTCAGGTATTTATGATGGTTCTTTTGATACGTTCATGAACGTGTTCTCAAGAATATATTTTCTTCGCTACAATATGACCAATGAAATTGTTGTTTGAATAAACTATAGTCACATGTTCCTTTCCTATTGGGTGATTGTTTGAAGTCATGAAAATTCATTCATGAGAATAACTTCCTAAGGATATAATGACGGGAATCCTATTCCTGGGCGGTAATTTGAAAAGAGTGTTTGGCAAATGGTTTCAATTTTCCTGTGAATAATTTATAAAAGTGGGATCGTAGAGGTAGTTATGAATTTTCAACCTTGAAAGAAATATGGGCAAACACATTCACTACCCATACATTCCTTGGAATCGGTTTAGGCTACTTGAAACAAACACACTCCTAGTTCTTAAAATATTGGTCAAAATAATAAGTCAGTAACACAGGAGGTAAATACACAAACAGTGTATTATGTAAGATTATAACAAGAAAAAGGGAACAAAACTTGAGATTAACTTTCACCAAGCTATACATAATACAATTCCACGCTGTCATGAAAAGATACACCATTATTTTTTAATAAATTATGCATCACAATGGTATTGATGCCAGATCATGACTTCGTGGCGGGTGGAAAGCCAAACTTTACCATGGCAGTAATACAAATAATGTCGATGGCCATAACTAACACACACACCACACACACACACAAAATTCATAAACTACAAGTCTGCAAAATGAAACTTGGTCATGGGGTGACATTATAAGAGAGGAGAACCACTGCTTGAGGAATGGCAGATTAACAGAGAAAGAAATTAGAACAGAGAACAATATAGGGGGAAAAAAAAGAATAGATAACAAAAAACAGACAAGGACTGAATAACAAAAAAATATGAATAAAAATAGTAGCGAAGGGAATAGAGAGTTAGGTGTAGGAATTAGAAAGGGAATCAGTCATTCACCAGAGAAGGGTGGTCTCAAAGAAGAGGTGGTTGGAGACGGAAGAGGCAGCTAAGTAGGTTACGTGAGAAGAGCATTGAGTTTATTTAGAGTGTGAAACCATCGATAAATGATTTTTGTATTAGGACATTTGACGGGTCATAGGTCAAATGAGGAAGACACGCACTGTTTGTGTTACCCATCTCACCTTTCTTTTGTTTAATTCCACCGCCATTTCAATACAAGGAAGTTTTTCTTTCAATGAAGCAAAGATTCATGCAAGTAATATTTGTATGGGGTATTTTAGCCTCACGAACATCTCTGCTATTCTGTTACGCTTCAAACAACATAACAAATACATTCCATTTTCTTTCCAAATTCTAATAAATATTGTGATGCGTCAGCTTTACGGTTGAGTTTTTTGATGAATAATATTATTATCAGAAAGGAGAGCCAGGTTTCAAGTAAAAAGAAATATAAGAAACCCTTCTTAGCAAAGAAACTATAAAGGACACAAAAACCCAACAAATGATATCTCATCAATGCAAATAGGCTCCCTGCTAGCGAAACTTCAAAACTTATGGCAAAGCATTGCTTCTTATTTGGTGAGATTTCATAAAACAAGATTTAACTTGTGTTGGCTCTTAAATAATTCTTAACCATTGATGACATCTGCATTTTTTTCTTCTGTGTGTATATGCACAGAAAGTGTCTTATCCTCAACCTGTATTTTATTCATTTTTTTGTTCTGTTGCCTTCATCGTTTTACATTTATTTCTGACTTCATAAAGCAAAATCTTAATTTTTTATGATTTACAGGGAAAGCAATGAAAGGTCAGTCCCAGAAAGTTCAACAGGCTGTGCTTAAGGTATTTATTCTATTTGGTATAAGATATGTACTCCTTCCATACATATACTTACATGGTTCAACTTTTCCGACAGAAATTTCGGTCCGGTGCTTACAATGTCATTGTTGCTACATCAATTGGTGAAGAAGGTCTTGATATCATGGAAGTTGATCTTGTCATATCTTTTGATGCTAATATTTCACCACTAAGAATGATTCAGCGAATGGGGAGAACTGGAAGAAAGCATGATGGACGAGTTGATATCCTTTGACTGTCAATTTTAGTTGTTTCTTTGCAATTGCTACTGTTAAGAAAGAAATTAACATTGATGTCCTATAGTAATAATGTGTTGGAAGTTTCAATAATATAGTTTTTCTGAAAAGTTTTGATTGTTTATTACAGTGATCCCTTAACAATTATTACTAGTTTTGGCTTGTGAAGGGGCCGAGTTGAAAGGCTACTTGAAAAAGAAGGCCAAGGGCAAGACTATAAGTAAACACATGCGAAATGGGGGCATAAATAGCTTTGTCTTTCATCCCAGTCCAAGGATGGTCGGAAATCATCTAATAGCTTCTTTTATTTTTTTATTTCAGTTTTTTTCATTATCCTCTAAATCCTTGTAATTACTTTTGCAGATTCCCCACGTCTTTAAACCAGAAGTTCAATATGTTGAACTGTCTATTGAGAAATTTATTCCTCGTCAAAATAATGTGAAAGAAGACCATCTTCAAATTTCTGCATCGAAAGTCAAACTCACTCTTGCTGAAATTGATTTACTTGAAAAATATTTTCACTCTACTGGTGAAAATAGATGTAGATTGTCGCTTATCGCCTTCCCTCACTTTCAGACATTTCCTTCTAGAGTTCATAAAGTGAAGCATTCCTGTGGAACATTGATGCTTATAGACATGATGCAGCGTTTGCAAGGACTGGCAGCATATCCAGGAGATAGCAAAAACTCCCCCCTTCAGGTTCTAAATGCTTCCCGTATTAGTTCTATCTTGTAATAAACATGACCTTGGTCATACTCCATGATCTGCACTTTTTTTATTTAGTTAAATGATATTTCTATCTGTTTAATTCAGGAAGGACAATGTTTAGAAAATAGTAAGCCACTTGACAGTACCGAGCTTGATGAAGCTAAAAACGGTAATGTCATCTGTTTATTTTCATTCCTTAATTTTATTTGCCAGGTAATAAATACATGAAACTCTAATCAAGACATCAAGTAAAAGACATTATAAAACATTCATTGTGATTCTGGAACTGGGATTATGTTGATATCATTATTATCTCCCTTTCATTTTAAAACACCATGCTTTGTTAATATTGCATACTTTGAAGCTTGCATGATATTTTGACTAGCAGTTCACCTACCTTCCCAAAAATATATATTCTGTAGTTACCCTTGCAAATGTAAAGAATTTGTTATAAGTTTCCCGAATTACTTTTCATAGCATGGCACTATTCATCATATTCACCCAACCTTGTTTTCAACGAAATTGTCAATAAAGCAACAGAAACGACAAAATATATGTTTCTGTATTTTTATCTCTTTGAATATTTTGCAAATATCAGTTAACATTTGAAATCTAGGAATACACTATAACGAGAGGCCCTTTTTATTTCTATCCACTTTTTCAGACAATGAATTATGCTCTAGGGATACAATGGGAAGGAATGCAGATTCTGTAAATATTCTGGAGCTGGATTCCTGTGACATGGACAAGCATCAAGATGAAACGTGTGATGTTGATGAGATAATTCCCGAGACTCCAGATGGCAAGCGAAATTTTTCTAATGAAGGAGCTAATGCCAGTGAAACAGCAAATCCTGTTGAGAAGCTGACTTCTTCATTGGCTGTAGATGCATGTGATAACAGCATGCGAGATGAAGAACTTAGCCCTCGTTTAACTAATTTAATTAGAAGTGGTGTTGTTCCCGAGTCTCCCATTGATGAAAGAGGTGGGTGTCACCAATGTTTAATTGTGGTTGTGTGCAATATATGAAAGTGATAACTGTTGATTGTGTAAATGTGATTAAATAATTTGTTCTGAATCAAACTGATTTTTTCAGGGCAATCAGGAAATAGGTTTCTCATTCGAGGTTGTATTTCACCTGTTCATCTCCAGGAAGAACAGGATGTTGATTCTTTAAATTGTAGGGAAACTAAAAAGGCCACCGTTGATAGTGGCACTGGTAAGAATGTATGTACTTCCCTTGTAAATGAAACCCAAACCCCTTTGCTTGAGCTGAAGAATTGTGCAATTACAAGAGGACGTGTCTTTGTTACTCAACTTGAGGAAGGGCATAAACATATTGTTGACCCAAGCTTCAGTGAAGAATCACATCCAAGTTGTGGTGAAATGTCTGTAAGCATTAAACCTGCTCGTAAATTCAAAAGGTTGAGGAAAATTGAAGATACTGAGAGTAATATGAATCAGAAAAACAATAATGTTTTTGATTCAACATCAAACTTTTCAAAACCATCTTCTGCCTCCAATCCCACACGATATAAGCGTGGCCAAGGTGATTTTTGTTCGTTTGTTGCATCTTTTGTTCCTTGCCTTATTTACGGATTGTAGATTTTAGACCATATCATCTGTTTCCATGAAATTAAAATTAGAAGTACATTTAACAAATTGTATTCTGTAAAGCTTAAGGTTTTGTTGTTTCACTTTTTAATTTTAGGTATAAGGAAACAAGCTAATGTGAGAGACTTCATTGAGGAGGAAGCCGAGTAAGCATATTCAGAAGACTTGATGAATTTTGCATTCTCATCCTTTATGTTATCATATTTTGGCAAAATATATTTATTATCTTAGTAACCATATGGTTTCTCGAGGATTCATAAGATATTACTAGTGGAATAAATAATCTGCTTATTATGAACATTTTGCGGAGAATATCCAATCTCATGAGCTGTTGAATTTCATCAGGGTATCTTCAGATGCCTCTGTATCTAATGATGAAGATGTCGAGGATGACAATTCTGTTGACAGTTTCATAGATGACCGAATCAATGCTACAGCAGCCAGTCAGCCTGAAGCTAGCAGAATGGACATGATGGCAATTTACAGGTATTTTTACATTACTTATTTATCTTATCTCTATGTAGGACTCCCGTAAGTAGACTTAGCCTGCAATTACATGATCTTGGTATTAAAATGAACTACTTAATTCACCTTATGAAATGGAATAATCATAAATTGTCTTTTTTCACATATTTTCTAAATTTAAGAATAACAGTTATGAACATTTTAAAGAAATGTCAAGGGAAAAGTCCAGTTAAGTAAGTCTTTGAGAACGACTTTCCAGAGAAATTGTTTTTAGCCAAATTTTTATTATTCCTAGCGTGAAAGGCAAGAACCGGGCCAAAAACGGGTCACATGGGTCGAAGGGTGTGAAACTGGTGCGAGAGAGATCGCTGCTCCCACGATCTTGCGATCTACCTCTGCGCGCCGGCCGCTCCGCCCTCTCCCACGATTTTCGCACCGCTCCAGCACGGTTGAAGGAGAAGAAAGCGTGAGATCGTACGATTTTACGATCTAGAGCTCGCGTTGGACAACCTTGACTTAACCATCAAATATTTCCCGAAATTTTAATCACCAATTTAAGGCACCACCTCTATTATTTTCTTTAAATGAAAATAAAATAAAATAAACGAAGATATTTCTTATGTATATATCTGCTGCTCCATTCTTGTGCATCCATATACTCCTGTTTGAATTCATAAGATGAAATTAAGCTTTTCACTACCTCTATCATGAATTCTTGACATCTCAATGAAGTATTCAAAGATGCATATGCAAAGTTTTCATGACTTACTACACACGATAAGCTTTAGGTGGATATTTTATCTATCCACAATATAACATTAATTCTTGTCTAATTTACCTTGTATATAATCAATGTTTTTTGTGTTTGCTTGGAGAGACCTAGAACTCTGAACTAAATACTAATTTACCTTGTAATAACTTCGTCTTAAACCTGCATAATTAGAATGAGCTCCGTTGCAGGCGTTCGTTGCTCAGTCAAACACCGATTAGTGGAGGTCTGAAATTTTCCACTACCTTTAGTCCTGACAATGTGACTATGACTGCCAGTATTGGTGAAAGTGGTAATTCATCAGGCAAGACAGTGAGTTGTTTCCAGACAGGACAGACCAATCATTCAGCTATTCGAACGTCAGAATCAGTACGGATGGACCAGATGACCTCAGAAGCAGTGCCTTCAACTAGTTTTCCAACAGAGACAGATATAAGAAGCCGTAAAAGAAGATTGACATATCATCATTCTGTACACTTTCCAAGTAAGAATCTGGAACAAGACTTTGCTCTTCAGTCAAAGAAAGAATCAGTGAATACCAATGCAACTATAGATGGTCTATGCGATGATCAATTTTATAATGATATTGATCTTGATGAGTTGGAGGTGCAAGCAACTTCGATTCTAAAACGGAAATTAGATCCATCGATTGAAAAGCAAGATACAAACCGTCAATCTAACGAACCGAACCTGGATGTTATTATGTCTCCATCCTTCGACCTTGGTATATGATAAGCACCACATAAGCCCTCATGCGGCTGGTTACTTGCACATTTTGGAAATTAGTTAATGTTAATAATCCATTAACAGTTATTGTCTTTATTTTTATTGTATTTATGTATACAAGTGTATTGCTGTTACTGGCATTTTTCACCTTGAGGTTTGACCAAACAAACCTCTATTTTTTGAGAACATCGATTTTTTTCGCACCTCTTAATAGAAAATTTGACTAACAAGACATATGATCAAATTTTGAATTTTCATTTAGCATTAAAAGACTTGTGTTATTCTCTAACAATGACTTGAAAATATGTTGCAAGAATCTTGAAATATGTAAAATGATAATTTTTAAAATCTTGAATCTTTGATGGTGAATTGAAAAAATAAAATAGAATATTATCTACTTGTGAAATTTTAAAGTTATTTATTTAAGAAATATTTTAAGTTGAATCAAATCAAACTTTTATGATCTTGAGCTAAATAGTGTTGTTTTGATTTATCTCAAAAATATTTTTTAACAAACCTTGATTACTTACAAGCATATGATTTTTTTTTTAATAGTTACACCCCTAAAACCTAAGATTTCATTAATATTTAAGCGCAATCTCGAAATAATCATTGGTAACATATTAATTTTGAAAACATTATATTTTCATCTCTTAAACATCCATTAAAAGTGAATAACATACCGACTAAGGGGTGAAGATCCTCTCCATTTTCTAAATAAATGGAGATTGTCAATTACTATAGTTTTGAAGTAAATATATGATATAAATGCACATATTTCAAGAATTGAAAACATTAATATCACATATTTACTTC
>Ga0228710_1001308_pt1 | contig 36895 bp, 26 predicted proteins | sample MedpolnodulmetaG_FD_177995 | JGI IMG/M metagenome (GOLD analysis project Ga0228710, IMG submission 177995) | Root nodule microbial communities from Medicago polymorpha collected in Santa Monica, California, United States - pink nodules | ecosystem: Host-associated > Plants > Roots > Nodule...
GAAACAAAACAAAATCAATAAAGAAATGTCTTATTATTTATATATTCACAATATATATTTATATCAATATCATGATACAAAGTCAAACCCAATCAATATAGATTGGCTATTAGGGCTTACTCCAACATAATTAACCAACCATATTCAAAGAGCCGAATAATACAGATTTACTTCTCAAGAGAATGCAATTGTGAACCATACCACATGAAGATATTAACCAGTCAGGTAATTCCGGCAATAAAGAGATTGTCACACAACTACAAAAAGTTTGGAATGAAAGTTTTCATATTCAGAAAAACAATAACGATAAATTAATGCGTAAACCTTCTGTACACAATCCTTTAAATTGTCAATTTAGTAATTATATATCATAGTAGGTTGTTCAAAGCTAGTCTTAGATCATGATATTTAGATAAACCATCTGAATTGTATCTCAAAATTCAACACATACAGACTATTTAAGATATAATTTTGGAAAGAAAATTAGGGAGAATGAGAGCATGATATCATATACCCACCTCCTGTATCTTTCAATGTAACCTTAAAACGGAAAGAATATTAGAGAAATGAAAATCCGAAAAAGCAGAACAATGATATTAAAATCAGATAGAGTAATTCACTTATGAGTTTAGTTTATATTTGAAACATAACCAAGAGCAAGATATTAGCAAAGACTGCAAAGGAAATAAATAGTTTAATTTTTAATCACGTTCTTTTAATATTAGCACTTTGAACCGAGTTCCTCAATTTTGTTCTATTTCTTCATACCAGCATACCACCATTGCTGATAGTATCTTCTAGATATGAGAGAAAATCATTGGAGCTTGGAATATACACATTGTCCCTAAATGGTGGCAAAATTGAATCAAACATTGGTTCATGTTTGTTGTTTCCCCAGGAAGCATCTTTCTTGCCATGTAATGCCCAATCATTCGTGAGTTCCAAATCCTCTACGTAGAAAGTATACATTGTTATATCAACATAATGAATTGAGTTAGGTTTGAATCAAATACTAACAAAGTAATATACCTGCGTTAAATGTTTAGAAATGTCGTATTTCTATAGTTTTTGAATAAATTGGTTGTTTCATGCGCATCTTTTTATTAAGATCAGGACGCACTATATCAAGCTGATACATAAAAGTTTAGGTCAATTTCATTAGCAGATAAGCAATTAAATTCAATGTTATAAATTATAACAATAACATATTAATTATCAATCAATAAGAAATGAAACAAAACCTAGCAAAAACTAAAAAAAATACTTCAGTGATAAGTTATGCTAAGCATAAATTACAAAATTCAGGAGGTCATAATCTTCTGAGCGGTCCTGGAGCACAGAAACTTCAATGGTAAAATAAAATACATGGCATTTTACTATAAATAGAGAAACTTGTCCATATCAACTTGATCGAGTGTCCACTCTTACGTTCAAAATGGATCATCATAAGGAAGTTATTTCTACCACAAGAACTCTATTTTACATGGCATACAAAGCAGCTCTTAAAATAAAAGAGCAAAAATAAATGTCTTACACTGATGCATAAAGATGCACAAGCTCACAAAATACCAACAAGAAAAAAATGGTGCTAAAGCCCAATTCCTTCCCTTTATTTGTGTGACTTAAATCATTACAAATTCTCTAAATTTGGGGAAAATTTGTTTTACAATTTTTTTAAAAGGGTTAGGTTTAGAGGCTTCAGTGATTTGCCCCATCAATTTGGAGGGGGCGGGCTTGTAGTATACAGACACTTATGGCCATCATAATCGGGAAGTCTCTTTCCAATGTATGAATCATGATACATCCTCACAAGCTGTTCCAAAACAACACAATTCACACCTTTAGAAGTCGCTTCTGGAGTAATTGTTACCTACGCAACCAAGAGCAGAAATACTAGCAATAAGTATAATTAAAAGGATAAAGAGTAACTATACAAATCATTGAAAGTGGAACTTACATCATACTGATGAAGGGTTTTTTAAAGGTAACTCAGAAAGAAAAAATTGGTTTTCCATAACAACACATTTCTTGCCATAGCTCCCCTTTCCAAGGAGAAGAAGAAACCTAAAGTGATGATTTACTTTGTGGAGAAGAGGCATGCGTCTCTTAAGAATGAAATGTCATTTGTCCTAAATCCTGTTCAACTTCAGCCACCTCTGGTGGCTGGGAAAATGAACTTGCCTCGGATTGGGGAAAGGTGGATGAGACACAAAAACTTGATAGGATGTAGATGGAACTGAGGTTGCTTGATGCAGCTCGGTGCTGGTTACATCAGTCTGCCGCCATATGAAGAAACTACAACATGGCCATGGCCAGCACCTGCACCATATTGGTGCTGGAGGTGGCCAAGACGTAGTTCCTTCATATGGCGGCCCACCAAGGTAACCACCACCTGAGCTGCATCAAGCAACCTAAGTTCCATCTGCCCCCTAACCAGTTTTCGTGTCTCCTCCACCTGCTCCCCATTCCGAGACAAGTTCATCTACCCACCAGAAGTGTTTGAATTTGAATAGGATCTGAGGCAAATTCATCGTCCCAACCACCATAACCATCGTTTTCCCCTTCTTGATGTCAAACACCTCTATATACTTCAGTTTTCTGTTGAGGTGGTGGACTGTTCTGTTGATCATCAGATCTTTTGACACCACCAGATCCATCAGTTCTCTTCTTCCTAACCATATTGAAAGGTGCACACACACACACACAACACAACAGACTAAATTACTTTATGATTCATAATCCATTAACAAAAATCAAACACCAGAAACATAGCCAATGTAAAAGATCAAACAACAAATATAAAATGAAATTATCAAAAACCAACATCTAAAAGTGAAATCAATTTGTACATGAACTGCATATGAGCGTACAATCAATAAAAACGAAGTAATATGAAAAACACCAAATTTAGATGGAAGAAAGGAGCATACAAACATTGCTTATGGTATTTTCTTCATCTGAAACAAAATCATTGGAGCTTGGAAGATGCTAATTGTCCCTAAATGGTGAAAATTGAATCAAAGATTGGTTCATGTTTGTGGTTTCCCCAAGATGCGTCTTTCTTGTCATGTAATGCCCAATCAACATTTGAGATGCCGTTTTTCCCCGGTTCCAAATCCGCTATGTAGAAATTATACATCGTTATATCAACATATTGAATTGAGTTAGATAAGAATCAAATAGGACGCTGAAATTGATCTATGTTACAATTAATTTACATAGATATTGCAAGATAAGTTACAGATACCTTTTTAAAGATTGGGAAGCATTATTTCTTTAGCTTTTGTGACTGGTAGTTCTTGTATTTCTTTCCCCAGAGGCTTCTACGTGTTTTCTTTTTTTTGTTGGAGTTTAACCCATTTTGCTCTCGATATTTATTTGTGCACAAGATAGAAAACATATGTTTCCTCTGTATATTTTCTCTCAGTCTCAACACTAGGAGAAACCTTACTCTATATTTTCTCTCAGTCTCAACACTAGGAGAAACCTTACTCTATATTTTCTCTCAGTCTCAACAAGCTCTAAATGTTTTTGTTGCGTTACTACTTGATGGGATGAATGAAATGGTGGAAATGAACTCGCTATTTATAAGAGAGGTAAAATATAGTTCCTTGCATGCAACAGGCCACTTGTCTTCCATGCAAAACACCAAGTGTACAACATGTCATTTGTATCGCATGCATCTTGCAACTTGTCAATGCATGTAACTGTCCACTTTGCCTTACATGAAAAATGCAACTTGTCTAAAATGCATCTTGGACAGGTGTCTTGTTCAAAAGTGGCTTTGCCAGTTACAATATTGGGCTTGGCATCATTTGAGAAAATTTCATTCATAATCATGGGCTTAAATCACAATTTGAGCCCATATTATGCGCAAAAATATCATGTTTTCTTATGTGCAATTCATCATTGTCACTCACACAACAATCACTCTCTCACTCAACCTAACTAACTTTTTCCCAGACTACAAGGCATAAAAAACGGAAAAGCTTTTTTTGGTTTGATGGGCTACAAGGTAGAGGTAGCTACTTACATATATAGATATAAAACCTCCCAAACACATTTCATTGGTCAAATATACACTAAAGTTTGTGCAAATTTGACTAATAGACAAATAATACAATTACTTCAATGACACTGAACTTTGGCATCATTAGGCAAACCCAAATACCAACACAAATTTTTGGCATCATCAGGCAAAATGGTTTTCCTTATTGCGGGGAAAAGCAGAAACTGAAAAAAGCAGAGGGATAAGAAAAGTCATGGTTCAAACTCAAATGGAAGAGGGAAAGAAAAACAACTACCATAGTAGACGTGATTGTTGTTGTCATCATCGGCCATCTTCACCATTTACCACTCACACATTTGACTACAAATGACGTATATGTGAATTTTAACCACAGTATTTTTTTTCTTCTTCTCGGCCAAAAAATAATGTTGTTCTTGTAAAATAAATTTGGAAAATTAAAAGCCCCTCAGTCTCTTTACAATTGTCACTTTTTCTACAAATAATATTTTCAAGGTTTTTATTTATCATGACCTTATCTACAAACTCAAATTTTTCTAATGACTAATATCTATTAGGAAATTCAGTTGGCCAACTTTCATGTTCTCTCTCCTTTCAATCACTTATTTCATTCATAAGACTTCAATTTGAGAAGGATTTGGATCCAATTTCACTCTGATCATGTTTGAGAATTTCCAAAATATGTACTTAAGTTGTAATCATGGAATAGTTATATCTTTTAACGTTTGCAACCTTATTATATTCAACGTTTCACTCTATATCTATAGTGGTCTGAGCCCTTGTTGCTACGTTTATAGATTTTAGTTGTTTATTTCTAATAAATGGAAGGAAAAAAAAGAAGAAAAAAAAGGAAAGAAATGTGTCCCGCAGGATTCAAACCGAAGACGTTAGCGCATGCAAACAGACATGAAAGCCAACAACCAAACCAACACAACAATTCGATGAAGTTGAAAACGTCAATGTTTTCAAAAGGTTGTTTAAGAAACTCTTTTAAAGAGTATGTTTCTCTTCTTCACCAAAGGACATGAATTTTATTATAACTAGAGACACCTTAGCAGATATTGTGATGTTGTTACAGAGTTGTGGCAAGAGTTTATCTTATTATCCTACAATGCCTCGACCAGACACATCTTAAATCTTAATATACTAAACATTGATATCTGATAAACTGAATTTTTACATGATCAACGATTGTATGTAGGATTTACTTCCACGTCAAGATAAGACATATTTGCGCTATGACATTCCATATTCAGCCAGCTTAGATGGTCACGCGGTCGATGATGCACAAATTCTCGAATTTTTTAACACAATTACTACTTCGGAACTTTGAAAGCACAAAGTGAAATTGAAAGTTGGAGTGTCACTGATGCTATTAAGGAAAATAGATCAAAACCTCTTCATAGAAGTTGATTGCCACTTTATTAGAGAAAATATTATTTATAGCATCATTAAAACCTATTTTGTGATCTCAAATGATCAGTTAACTAGTTAACTGATATCTTAACTAAATCTTTATGGAGACCTCGAATGGATTATGCGAGAATGAACAAAATTTAAGGTTAGGAATGCAGGTTTTCATATGCAGAAAGACAATAATGACAAACTACTAAGTAAATATATTGCTGCGTTATCGATTATATTGGTTTAAAGTTTAAATAATCAGAGTAGGATAGTGCAAGCTAGACTTAGTTAGAAAAACCATATGAATTGTATCTCAAGTCAAAAAATACATGCTATTGTTAGGGCATTAATAAGCACATATGTGTGCATTTATGCGAGAATGAACAAATAGGAAATATCTCATTTTAGTCCTACATAAAAACTGAAAAGTATCTCACACATGAAGAAAAACGCAATGTCTCATTTTACAAGCATCATTAAAACTATCTGAAGATATAATTGATAAAGCAGTTCCTCGCAAATGTGTCTATCTATTCTACTATTCTAAGAAAAACGTTGACATAAGCAGTTCCTGAGAAAAATCAGCTCTGTTACTTCTCTCTTGGACATCCAATACATCGCTGGTATCCGTTGCATCTGTCCCAATGCTGCAAACATGAAACCACATTACCAAAATTTCAGAGCTGCTTTTCCTAAGCCATATTTCAATAACTAATTTGAAAAACAGCATACTTTATTAATGTCTATAAAGTACTCAAAATCAATACAACAAGTATTTAATAGAGAATGTTTGGAATGTATTACAGGTTACCACTTTAGAATTCAGATATTTCTACACATTTTACAATTATATAAACACGTTCTAAGAGGAGACGAAGAGTATAGATATACTTCTCAAGAGAATGTGATCGTGAACCATATCACAGGAAGATATTAACCACAATCAAGTAAATCTGGCAATAGAAGGGTGTGCCAAAGAACTTTACAAAATTCAAGATTTGGAATGAAAGTTTTCATATTCAGAAAGAAAATAATGATAAATTAATGAGTAAACCTCTTATTACATGATCCTTTAGATTGTCAATATACTAATATAGTAATTACAATCATAGTAGGTTAGTGCAAAGCTAGACTTAGATCATGAGATTTAGAGAAACCATCAGAATTGTATCTCATGTCAACAAATACATGTGTGTATTGGCATGCATTATATGACTCCCTTAATCAAATTGAAGATATAATTTTGGAAGAAAAAATTTAGAATAATGAGGGTATGATATCACACATACACACACCTCTCGTATCTTTCAATGTAACCTTAAAACGGGGAAGAATATTAGATAAATAAAAAATTGAAAAAGCAGAATATTTGAAAATCTATGGTAAGTTGCTAACTAACACCATCAGCTGCATAATTTTCCTTACCACATGAAGAGAACAGTGATATTAAATTCAGATTAGGGTAGAGCAACGGTCGGGTTCGGGCGGGTTCGGGCCCAAACTCGGCAAGATTTATGAAACCGATCATCCAATTTAAAGACCCAATTCCGCCCACAAATTAATACGGTTTGTGCGGGTTTCGGTTTGGACGGGTCTCGGTTTGATCGGGTTGGTTGATTTGGTTATTTCTCCAATATTTTTTTATTCATCTCAAATTTATTTGGCTATTTTTTTAATAAGACTTTCATCAATAAATTAAAAAGAAAAAGGCCATAGATCAAAGTATCATAGCAATCATTAAAATATCACGTTATAAAAAATTTAACAAGAAGAGATGAGGAATTATATATATTTGAGGGTGATATGTATAATGGATTGAGCTTTGTGGAGTAAATTTTTTTATAGGACGGTCGGGTTCGGTTTACACGGTTTCGGATTTGTAAAAACCAGGTCCGACCATCTAAACCCACACATACCCTATTTTTTAGCATTTCTTCACCCGAGACACGTTTTAACCCGCCCGATGAACCCGCGGGTGACTCGGATATATCGGTTGGTGGGCGGGTTTGGATTTTGTGCTCACCCCTAATTCAGATAGACTAATTCACTTATAAGTTTAGTTTATATTTATAACATATCTAAAGAACAAGAGATTTGCAAATACTGCAAAGGAAAAAATCTTTAATTTTTAATCATGTGCCTTTAATGAGTTTAGTTTATATTTATGAGTTCCCCAACTTTGTTCTTTTTATTCATACCAGCATACCACTATTACAACATATAGAATGCAAAGGACAATACCTTTTTGCAATGAATGTGTCGTTGGCAACAACATCATCTGAGGCATTGCTGATGGTATCTTCTTCATCTGAGAGAATATCATTCAAGCTTTGAAGATACACATTCTCCCTAAACGTTAACGCTGGCGAAATTGAATCAGGCATTTGTTCATGTTTGTTGTGTTCCCTGGAAGCATCTTTCTTGTCATGCAATGCCCAATGAACATTTTTGACGCCGTTTTTTTCCCGAGGTTTCCAAATCCACTATGTAGAAAGCATACATCGTTATATCAGCATAATGTATTGGGTTAGATAAGAATCACAGGATAATTTAAAGATACCTTTTGTGAGATTGGGAAGCTTGAGTTCTGCACCATCCTGATTGCATCCTCCTCTAAGCTTTCATCACACACAGGACAAATCTGATATCGGAACAGTGTAGCAGTCATTCAGGTATCAGGACAAGTTCACTATATCAAGCTGATACAGAAATTTTATGTTCAATTTCATTAGCAGCTAAGCAAGGACATTCATTTTTACAAATTATAACAATGACAATAGTCTAGTTATCATTCAATCATGAAATATCGGAAAATCAAACCAAATCTAACAAAAACCCGAAGAAATACTTCAGCAATAAGTTCTGCTAAACATAAATTATGAAATTCAGGAGGTCATACCATATTATATGCATCATAATCTACTGAACGGTCAGTTGAAACTTCAATGTTGAAATCACATACAGGACATTTTACAATCGGTAGATTAACCTCATCCGGATCAACTTGATTTGAAACTGAAGTATCTTCTGTTAGGTTCAAAATGGATCAGCGTCAGAATGTTATTTCTAGAACAAGAACTCCAATTTGCATGACATACAATGTACGTCTCAAAATTAATAAAAAACCGAAGAAAAAAAATGCCATACACTGATACATATGCACAAGATCACAAAATGTCAACAAGAATGAAAGAAAGAAAACGATGCTAAAAAGAATGTGAGGTTACATCCCTCAATCAGGAGAAAATTTGTTTCAGCAAACATTTGTAAAGGATTTGGTTTAAAGGTTTTCATGATAATCCTATTCAGTTTTAAAAACTCCATAACAAAGAAAAGGTTTAATTTTTAACCTCCCTTTTCCTTCATCCAAATTAACAACAAACTTTTAGGGTCCATTCAATCAATACTCAAGATGACATCCTTAGCTAAGTTAAAGACTTTAACATATAATCAATCTATTCTATAAAATACATCCAAGAAGAATAAAATTGATATATCATACAAAACCTAACTTCATTTCTAAGGTACCAACATACAGAAAGAACAGGTTCACAAACATAAAGAAAGATTATCAAAATCAAATAAAAAAAACAACCTTTCTCATCTCCAGAAATACTGTGATCGTCAACCTCATTCATCATATGAATATTTGGTGGACTTCTAATTCTGACCCTTCTTAGAATTATCATGTCTTCTTCATTGATATTAGAAAGTTCAAGATTCATTGAAGCAAAATTGTCAAAAACAGAAGAATCTTCTGGCACCTCAGTGGGTGTTGTTGAAGATGAACTCAAGTTGTTTTCCTCTGTGCAATTCGTCATTGTCACTCACTCGACAATCACTCTCTCACGCAGCCTTCTTCTAAGCCAAAAAGCCGTAGAAAACTGAAAAGCTACTTATACATAAAAAAAAAATATAAAACAAACTCCCAATGAGTTTGTGTGTGTGTGTGTGTAATGTGAAGCCAAGAAAGCCTTTGCATGTCAAGATAGTAATAGTACTGACTTCAAGGAAACGGTTACTTGTACAGATGAAGGACACTTGGAACACATTCAGTGGTCGAAATATTAATAATAATAATAATAACACTTCTAAAACCCTTAATTTTGGCATCATTAGGCTACACAGTTTTCAATGAAGTAATCCAAGAAAATGAAGTAGGAAGAGGGAGATAAAAACACGTACCGTAGTGATAGCCCTGAAATGCATGTCCATGTTTCTTCTGATGATGAAGGAGAAGAGATCATCACCAACCATAGTTTCTTCATAAGTTTGTAATTTCAACTTATTCTTTTTTAATAAATTGTAACTTTCAGTATATATCACTTGTAAGTTGGAAGAAGAACATCACTATCATTAGAATGATAGTCATGACTCATGATCATTTTCTTTTAAAGAGAAAATAAAAAATAAAAATAAAAGGAAAAATGAGAGAATTAACGTGATCGTAGGCTGGTATATTATACAAAGTGAATATCAAGCTTTTATGTTTGATATGTTAATTGCTGGAAGGAGGTTGATATATTAATTAATAAACATGCTAAATTGCATCTCTTTGTGCCTGATTATGGTTGTTGAAAGCTGCTGTCAGGTATAGTATGTAATTGTGCATTGCCTTGGCACACTGTAACTGGACACTTGGATTTTAGAAGCATGAGAAGGAGTTGGTGTGTGAACTTGGATTGTGAGCCTGCCTTTATATTTATGTATTTCTTTCTGTTCGTATTTGAAATTAGGGGTTTTAATTTCTTACAGCGTTTTGATGTGGAATTTCTGAAAGTGTTTGGTGTTACTGATGCTAGCTTGTCATTGTAAGTTGAGGTGTATTAAGGTGTCAACCAAATAGAGAAAATACAAGGAGTATAAAGGATGGAACTGATTTGACTTGGTATTGAACTATTGGTTAATGAAAATGTGATAATTGGGAAAGCAATTTACCTATGATGGAGTTGCTAATGGATTAGCCTTGATTCACATTGATTTTATTGTTTTCACTGGTCTAAAGGTATGGTGTAAGTGTTGGGCTTGTTTTTGTAATCATTTCATCAGATAGATTGTATTCTAATGGTGTAAGTTGTGAATTATGAAGTACCGACACTCCTCGGATTAGGCGTGTCTCGGTGTCGGATATGTGTCGTGTTCGACACCGACACGATACCGACACTTGTAATTACACTAAATTATGTGATTTTTTCAAATTATTAGTTGTGTCGGCGTGTCAGTGTTTGTGTCGTATCTGGTGTCTGTATCCGTGCTTCATAGGTGAATTCAGATCAACTCAGTTTGGTCCAATATTGACCTACTTTGGAGGAGAGATCAGCTCTTCGTTCCATTAATCAAGAGAGTAATTTTACACAAAGATTCCAAAAAGAATTATAAGAATCAGTCATCAGACCTAATTCTACCATTTTCTTGAATCCCGTTTTCAATAGACAATGATTTCACTATCCAAGAAGTTTACAGTTGTTTCTCAACCCTCGTTTCTATCCTCAAAAGTAACAATCATTAGCCTTTGATTTTTTAAGGATCTCCTTTTTTGGTAAATCCTAGTTTGCCTCAATCTCGCCTCCCATGTGTTTCCATCCCATGAATCCCTCCCCAAAAGGCACCAACCATTTCCCAAGACTCCCCTCTTTTGGTTCCCAAAGATTCAGATTTTTTCACACTTAAAAATGAATTGAAACTGTCTTTTCATAGAACTGGATACGCATTTGCGCCTAGGCGCAAAACAATTTCCCAAATACGCCTCCATGTCTCCTACACATGGGCGCAAAATGGCAGAATCACCAAAAAAACTGATTTTAAGGCAATTGTTACCGATTCACCACCTTGCCTTCAAATCAATGATGATGTCACTTTAATCACCAATCACTTTGCTTATTAACTTTTCCTTGAATTACTCTTCAAGACAAAACTAATCAAGTCTAAGCCCGACTTAAACCTTGATCTTGACAACGACCTCCACTTGCATCCAACCATCATTGGTAGTCCCACAGGCTTTCAAGTTTGGTCATTATCCTTGCATCCAACTACACTACTTAGTCCCACAAGCTTTCACACTTACCTCTTTAACCCTCATAATGTCTTCCGCTCTCTTGAAAATCCTTGCTTCCAATTAGACTAGGCTTTTTAGGTAGTTCCATAAGTTTTCACCATAACGTCTTCAACCTCAGAGTGATCAATTTCGTCCTCCAGAAGTTCCACTTGTCTTCGATTACCCTTGGTTTTTTTAGGTAATCCCACAAGTCGTGTTACTCATTCTTCAACCTGTGGAATGTCTTCCATCTTCGTGAAGAATTTCCTTGCTTTCAACTAGATCATGGAACCCAAGGTCTCCATAGTCGTACCGTTTCTGTGCAACAATATCCCTCATTTACCTATCTCTTTACCAAATAGTAATGAGTCATTGTTGGTTGTCTTCTTCTGGTCCAACTAGTGGAAAACTTCACCTCAAGAAGAGTTTACTCCACCTCAACTTTCAAACGCGTACATCCACTAAGCCTTTCACCTTGTAACCACCGCATCTCAGGCTGAATATGAGTATTCCTACCTCTACCTCTCTAAGATGATCTCTGAGTGTTATTACCAGTGCCTCTTCAGGTTGACCTTGAATTTTTAGAAAACACATCACTGTTGCGACGTTCGTAAATTCCTCTCTTAAAGGTTTACCTCTGAGGTACCAGATAACGATATTCCTTGTCGTATCTGCCATCTCGGTCTTCTTTGATTGTGCTAGGCTGATCGGCATCACCACCTCACCCTTTAATGCTTTCATACACAAACACTTTCGTTGAACCAATCTTGCTTCAATCTCCAAGATGTTAACTTTGGTTCCCATGGTGCTCTCTTGAGAAACTTGTTTATCCAGTTCGGTGCAATATTGACCTACTTTGGGGGAAAGAGCAGTTCTCTGCTCCATTAATCATGAAAGTAAGCTTACACAAAGATTTCAAAAGGAATTACAAGAATCAGTCTTCAAACCTAATTCTACCTTTTTCACGAATCTCTTCTTGTGGCCAAGAACCTCGATGACTAGTATCCGTCGGGGAACTGTGGGTGACACAAGGTGGGTTCTCCCCTCCCAATCGGATTTTGTTGATACGCATGAGTCATGAATCAAACTCCTAACCAAATACATAGGGGGCACAAGTCCCTTGCCACTTGTAACAATCCATATTGTTGGTTATTTGTCATGTTTATTACAAATAAAAATTACTCCCTTATTCATTAATTTTACCTAATTATAACCTTATGAATTGTCGACGTATTACTCAAGTAGTTGAATTAACTTAAAGTCGTATCTTTGAGTCGGATACCGAATTTTCAAAAAAAAAATTAAAATCAAATTGTTCAAAACAACCTAAGTTTAAATCATGCCAAAACAATCCTTTGGTCAGGTGTTACTTAGCTCCCGACTAAACTTTGGATAACCAAGGTCTCGTCCCTTCATAATTAAAAGTTTAAAAAAGGGTTATGCTAACAAGTGTCCTAAAGGCATTGTTTAAGGAACCTATTATAAGAAATTTTATCTTGTAAACATAAGTCAAATAAATGTGAAAGTATTAATTACACAATTTTGTATACAAAAGTTACCATTTGTAGTTGCTTAAACAATGTCCCAAGGGCACGTGTTAGCATTTTTTTTTTTTTAATGATGGGTTTATATGAATAATCATCATTAAATAAAATGAACAAAAATGGTGCGCTATTACAGAGACAGATATCGTATTTACTTTGAAGGTTGTGTCCAAATTGAAAGCTTTAGTTTCCAGAAAAGAGAAAAAAAGACACAAATGATTACAATGATAAAAATGAGCTTTACCATGTTTTGAGTATATAGTGCATACATGTGTCTTGTAGGTGGTGCCTGCCCAGGATTCAGTAGGCACATTCACAACACCATAGTCCATAGTCAACCTATGCTTTTTATGATTAAAGATAAAAGTAAAAGAAAAGCGTATACATCCTTTAAACTCATTACTCCAAAGCAAAATTTAGTGTATTACATTGTTGATTAAAAAGAGAGAGTCAACAACAAGATCATTGTGTCTGATTAACCACCTATACAAAATCTAGTTGGCATGATTAAACTGCTTTCAGTTTCACACACTACTCCAGCATGCAGTATATTTTAGATGAATATTGAAATCATATATAAATTCTTCTGCAGAAAATAAATTTGCTACATTGTCTCAATGTGTGATATATCTTACTACCGTTGAAGTATTAAGTGTGAATAAGAAATTCGTCATTTAGTTGAACGAAAATGTTAGTGTTGAATAATATATATCCTTCAAAAAAAATGTGTTGAACAATATATAAACAAGTGAAGAGAGTCTTACATTAAATTAAGAATTTGGATGAAGATGTACACAGTACTGTTCAAACCACATGTGTGGCTGCTAATGTAATAATCGTTCGGTGTTTTAGGTTTTCTTCGTGTCACAAACATCTATTATGTACATTAAAGCTTTGAATGTGTAATGTCTTGTACGGCATATGGCACATCGATTTTATTTCATATGGCATATATATGTTGTGCAAATCAGATGTAAATTATACTATCGAATTAAATATTATCGTATTATTGAATAATGTAATTAATACATAAGAAAGATTGTGACCAAAACAGTAAGGAAGTAAAAGAAGAATCTGCAATAATTCATAAATCTAGAAATGTTATAAATTAGATACAGCAATCGATAGGCTTACATTCACCTGTTTACACTCACTTAACACAGCTATTATTCAGATAATAATTAAAATGTACTCATCTGCAACAAATTAAGTTGTAGCCTAAATAGTAAAGGTACAAAGTGCAGAAATAAATCTGAATGAAACATGAAACCATATGCATGCATGGCAGCACTAGCTGCATATATATACCATATATGCATGGTTGCACACTCTTCAAATAAAAGACCAAATCAAGAAAAGGAAAAATGAAAAACTAGATTAATTAGTAAAGAAGAAATGAAAAATGATATGATTCGGACCAGGAATGCTTAATTCCCCATGGATGGTTTTAGGCCTTCCACTTCATAATTGTTGTGAGCATCAAGCTAGATTATGGAAATTTTCAGCTCCCATATCAAACTAGGCAAGTGGTACTGCATGCTGATGATGATGATGAGAAAGATGAATATGTGAGTTGTGCAAAGTGAAGGTAGAGAAGATCCATGTTGAGATTGATATGAGAGTATATAGAACAAGACATTCTTCAACTTTAACATAATCATGACTTATTAATTGTTTAACAATTAAAAGTACTATGAATAGAGACAGAGAAGAGAGAAAGAGGTACTCATATAGATAGAGAGATTAATTTGTATATATATGAACATGTAACGTGTAAGATATATAGGTATATAAATAAATAAGTAACAAGGCACGATAAAAACAGAAAAGGCAGGGTTGTGATGCACGCATACTGTGTGTGGAGAGAGGCTGGCTAATCTTATATTCCCGCATGCAAAAAATTTATCTTTAATGTACAGTGTGGGCACGTTTTCACAAAGATAAAAAGGCAAACAATGAAAGGGATATATAGAGAGAGAGGGAAAGGTCTTGTGTTGGAGATCCAAGTAATTAAATAAGAAAAATTTTAGATCAACAATTTTGATTTGTGGTCTACTATGAACCGATACTTGAAAATTGTTTGAAATTTTAATGATAACATTATAGTATTCTCGTCCCCACAAGATGGTGAATTAATCATTGTTAGTTTAACAAAAACAACGGAAAACGAATAAGTGTTGTTTAAAACTTGACTCAAATTTGTTTTTCTTTGTTTTATTGAATTAACACCGATTAAATCGCTGTCTCAGCGACACAAGTGAAGAGAGTCGTGGTCGTTGATCTTGGTTAAAATTTTGATTGGTTTTTTAATACCATTCCATTTTAGGCCACTAGATAGTCCACATTAGAATTCACTAACTAAGTATTCTTTTTGTTGGCAACTTGTGTTAAAGGCTGCTCCCTGATCTCCGAATAGGTGTTTGTCTTTTTTGGCTTTTCTTTTCCTTTATCTTTTGGTCGGTTTGTGTCAAAAAAGTATTATAATTTTTTGGAACACTTTGCTTGTAAGTGCTTGCTGTAGCATGCATGTGGGGTTTGTCTGAAACTTAATAAACAAAATATATAAATTTTTACACATACATAGTGATCTGAATCTTGATCTGATCTGATCTTCATCAACCTACTTTGTATGTAGAGAATTGGTGGTGAATACACTTTGTGGGGGAGAATGATGTCTCCCCACATGTCAGTGATACTGATACCTCTCCCATCTATACTTGTAAATTAAAATAAATTACAAAGGATGAAAAAAGAAAGTTCTTGCACATGGAACAGGTCAATTATCAATGACAATAACATTTTTTAAGGATAATGTTGCAGTTAAATAATTGTATTAAGAATTAATGACATGAGCCAGCCAAGTCAGACAATTATATAGTATGCCTTAATTTGGTGATCCGCATATTAGTTTAGGATCTTGTTGCATACTGAATTAAAGAATGTTCTTTTTGAATTAAGAATGACAATGGAATATTAATGTAACAAAAAAGAAAAAGTGAAAGCTTGTATGTAAGTGGAATCTTGATTAATATATGGATCTTCATGTGCCATAATGAATACTTTAAACTCTGATTATTAGAATCCATCAATTCAGGTAGAATATGATCGCGATTCAACTAAAGAGTGTGCCAGTTCCTTGTAGCATCAACTTTAGGAATTTGCAGCTAGCAAAGATAAAGATGAGTGCCAAACCTTTTGTTTACCGGAGAAATTAATGAAAATGTGTTCAATATTTTTTTTTGGTGAATTGAAAATGTGTTCAATATAATGAGGCATCTCTACCATAATTTGTAAACTAGTTAGAGATGTAGTCATATTAATAAGAGCAATCATATTCGTTTGTCTCATAATACACTTATAATGGAGTGTGAAAAAAAAAATGGAAAAAATAAAGTTCTACAATGATGTATGATATCACCAAACTTTGAAATCGCTTGATGTTAAACTTTGTTAAACAATTTTTTTTACAAAAAAAACTTGCTAAACAATTTGATGTACTCCCTCCATTTTAAAATGAATATTGTTTAAGGTTTTTAGACACATGTTTGAAAATACAATGATTAGAAGAATGTGAATAGTCATTTTACTAAATTGTTCCTATTAACTATTGGTGTCTTTCCTACTCTCAAATGTTTGGGAAGTAGTAATGTTTTAGGAGTAGTGTATATAGAGGTACAATCGAAAAGATGTGATTAATTTGCATTGGAAATCGAAAGTAACAATCATTTTAAAACAATTTTGTTTTTTTTGTGGTGATCGAGGTTTGAACCCTGGACCTTGTATATATTATGCATTGTCCATACCAACTGAGTTAAGCTCACGAGGACAAACAATTTTTTGTTTACTATTAGTAACACTCATTTTAAAATACATTTTTTAATAGAATAGGCAACTTGATGTACTAACAAAAAATTGATTTAATTTTAGATCTATTTTTTACCATATTATAATTGTGAAGTATATAATTTCAGTTCAAGGATTTCATTGACTACTTTAGTGGAATCTCTCTTTTTCAAATGTATGTTTGTCATCTACAATGCTCAAACACTTCAAAAGATCTCTCAACTCAATTATAAGACCAATTAAATGAGGCCAGGGTATTAAATCTATAAAGTTAGACTAATTAAGTTAGGACATTTAAAATAAACCTTTTAAGCTGGATTGGAAACTCTGCACTTAAATAAACTACTGTCTGCAGAAGATCTAAAAATATTTTAGAATCATATAATCATTTGGACTCGGTTTACATTTATTTTAGCAAAATTAGGATTATGCCATCATCTTCGTTTCTCTCTAGTCCTAGCCAACCTCTACACCTTGTTCAGGTCCCCGGGTGTCATTTTCATAGGAACGGGTTATCATATCAAAACTTGGCGTGAAAGACACAATACAATCTTGAGGCTCCAAATCCAAATTGAAATCCATTAGTGGCTAGGACCAACCACACAAATGTGCTTCCCTTTTTGGTTAGCAAGAGAAGCCAAGTCACGCAATGTTTTCAAAAGAGCATTTAAGCAGTCATTTTTTAACCTTCGTTGAAATTTTACTGTTTGCATCTGATTAATTCAATTAACAAACAAACATCATCACAAATCATTTTCAATATCCAGACCAATGAGGAAAGTAAGGAAAGCTTTCGCCAAACTACTATCAAAATTCTATCATAATTTATAACAAATTTGTACTTGTAATGCCAGCTGCCATATAATTTGAAATTGACATTGGTTTCAGTATTGACTTCTTGCCCCTCTTGAATAAAAGCTAGTTATAACCATAATGCTAAATTTGTAATTACTGGTGGCCTATTCTCCGGTTTATAATGAACTACATGCATCACCTTCATCAATTCAAGTGCTTCACTGGCAATATGGAATCCAATACATGACCGTCTATACTCATAAAGCATGCAGGTCCTGTTAATACAGATCACTTATTCTGTGAAAATAAGTCACAAGACTGCAGGACTAGAGGTGTCAATATCATTAGGCTTTGAAGTTTAGGCCCCAGCCCACATAGTAAAGGGGCTTGAAAATTCACAAGATTAAAAAGCCCACATTCATGCAAGCTCACAAATAAAAAAATCAAAAGGCCCCAGAGCCCCAAAATTTCTATAAACATTTTTTAAAAAAACAAATAACTTTTTTTTTTACCGAAAAAAACTTTTTTTTAGTGGAAAAAACTGTTTTTTACCGGAAAAAAAAAACTTTTTTTTATCAGAAAAACTTTTTTTTTACCTTTATAGTGGGGCTTTTTTAGGCCCACAAATAAATAGATTTTAGAGTGGGTTTGGCCCCAAATATTTTGTTCAATTAGGGGGCTTGGTGAGGGTTTTTTTAAGTGGACTTTGAAATTTGAGGCTTTATTGACACCTCTATCCAGGACACTGATCCCATGATTTAGCCTAAACTCGTTTAAGATGCTAAGGTGAACAGTTTTATGACCCAACTTAATCTCCCTGAGATCCAGTGAGTTAGTATTGCTAGCTCCTAGTAACTGTGTATAATAAATACTAGTGTATCACTGCAACATCAATTTATCGCACTAAAATGAAGTGGAAGTAAGCGGTACACTTTTAATTGAACAACTATTAATTGGAACCTTCGCTTACATATTAGTCAGGAAGCTCAGAACGCTCCCTCTTTGCTGTATCTATCATTGTACATAAGAACTTGATAGGGTTGCAATCAAAAGGATTTGCAAGTGCAGCATGTGCCAAAAATGGAAGCTTTCTGAGAGACCTTCCACTCATTCCCTGTGGACAGATCAAACACGGCAGTTATTGAGATATAAAGGTCGACCTAAAGATTGTGAGGTTAAAGATCCAGAAGTGTTATCTTTTTTTCCTACCTCACATGCCTCTGCAGTTTCAACTAGTTTCTTGCACAGTTGCATGAATATAGTAGCTTCATGAAAATCTGGTGCATTCATTCTCTGTTTTGCGCTAGCGTAATTTGGAAGCACGATATTCTTACAATCCTAACCAAGTCAGCATGATTATCCATTAGATTAACAAACTAAAATATCTGAATCCAAATAAAGATTAGATTATTAATGCCTTTCGTTTTCAAAAAAGATTCCGGGAGAAGATTGAGACCTATCTGTACCTCAAAATTAGTTAATATCCCTGTACGCATAAGTTCCTGCACACAAGACCTTAATATTTCATACCGGGCTTGAAGAGTTGGTGGGCCAACATATGCTTTGATATCAGCTCGATCAACAAAAGCAATATCTGCATGAAATTAATAAAATTGTATGATCTGTGAAATGTGTAATATACATTTCAAATGAAAATTTATTGGGGAAGTGGATCATGAAGAAACTATTGTAGGAAGACATTGGAGTGGTGTTCCTAACTAGTGGAGAAAGGTTTTTCTTCTGATGTGCTTTATGTTAAAGTGAGGTTAATTCCAGATCCAGGCATATTATTGTTTTAGTCTGATGCTGGCAACAGAAGTCCGCGCTTAATATTTTAGCAATTTGACTTTCATTCAGTGCATTCCCTTTTTTTACGGTCAGTTGGTCACTAAATATTAAGGAAAGCTAGATCTTCAGTTCTCAAATAAAAATTAGACTGATGTATAATGACAGACAGATCTAACTATCAATATCATATTTATGGAAGAGACCAGGAGATAACTTACAAGGACAAAAGCTGCAAAATTGAATGATGAGAAAGTGATATAGGCTTACCGATAGCAGCAGTAATGTTGGATGTTGTTAGAATTATCACATTTGGAGATGATTTTAACTTATCCATCTGAGTTAATAATGCATTGACAACCTGAAATTGAATATTCAGATTGAACCCATATTATTACAGACACCCATAAAGAAGTCATTACTTCTGAACTACATTTTACATGTTTGTGCCTGTGTGTAACAATCTATCGCATTTTCAGAAATTGTGTGGAGAGCAGGGAGTTTATTCATGCAAGGGGCGCAGAAAGGAGGATTTTACCCGAATAGAATCAGAAGGTTCAGAACCAGACAAAGCAGCTTTTCTGGCAGCAGCAAGACTTTCGACTTCATCTGCAGGATTGCAAACATATATATATCTAAGCAGATATATAAAAATATACACATGCAGTAAGTTGATTTTTCTTCAATTATGCCTCACCGATCAAAACAAATACCAGATTGCCTTCTTCCTCTACCATTTCTTGAATCTTTTGGAAAAGTTTTGCCACCTAGAAAAATATAGAAACGCCGTTACGCATTGGACACAACAAAACTACAAATTTGGTTCATGTATAGTATATTGCTTTGTTACAGTTCGCAATTTCACCAATTGACTTATCTCCGCGATCCAACACTCCTTAAATTCCAAAATGGATAGTTAAATGATACTATTAAGAGATTCTTGGAATATAGTTAAGGGAAATAACATAGTTTATGACTAACAACTCCAAATGGCCATCCAAATGATACACGTAGTTTAGTGATTAATCATACATTATTTGTCACACATGCCCATCTAAATGCCCATTTGGTATACTTTTTTCTTTCATTTTTCTTTTGTTGAATTCATGTGATAAAACATAGGTTAAGCATCTCAGTGAACTAATATTAATTACAAACTGCTGACTGGGCATATGAGCAACCTTAACCAATCCTAATAGTTAAAGATCTGCATCACTACCCAAAGTCAAAAGTTATGCCCAAACCATAGGGATAAACAGAAATATTATATCTCCTGGATGCAATCTAACTACCAAACAGTGGGTTTTCCTAGCTATTGAGTCAATTCAATCCTTTGATCAAGCTTGATATCAATTTGAAAGCGACACAGGTAAGTACATAAGTTCTATTCCCCCAGCCCACATAACATGAAGGAAATTTGATTTCCAAGATCACCAATATAATAAACATTGAAGCTAATAAGTAATAAAAGTGTGAATTACAAAAGGTCGATAAAAAATTTACAAAAATGAAAGAAACCTAAAGTAAAGGCATATGCATACCAGCTTTCCACTTTCGGAGAACCATTTACTGAACAAAGAATGTGCATTCACTTCAACAAGCTGAGCCTGTGGGAATCTGAGTGGTAAAAAATGGTAGGTAAATTTGTACTCCCTTCATTTACTTGTTTTCAATGATAAATATGATTAAGAGTATAAATAATAGATCAATGCACCTTGAATTGAATCGAATTGACAGTTTCTGAGCTAATGCTTTACATAAAGACGTCTTTCCGGTCCCAGGGGGTCCATGCAAAAGAATTATGCTGCAAATAATGACAAATCCTAAAAATATCAAGATATGCGCATAGGTAAATCATCTCATCTCACTCATGCTCAGTCATGTTCGACTATCATTTTATATAAATGCATAATATATGTAAAGATACAATATTTTTCAGGAACATATAATCATCAGTAAGTTGTGATCACAACATATAAGGCCAATACAAAAATAAATACATATCTCTAGTACTCACCGGTTCCATGAAACAAGGAATGGGTCAACTGCCTTTTCAGTGAAGAGCAAAGCACTCGCTGCATACCGTAGCAACCTTTGCTTTAGACCAGATTCATATATTAGGCTGCAAAAGCAATGGAAAATAGTGCAGGATAAATTAATTAAAAATTTATCAAGAAAACCATAGTTGAGGGAAAGTCACAAACTACAAAGAAGTAAGAACCTTTCCCACATGCCATCAAATTCTTTTGCAGGAAGAATCCATTCATTGAAGCTAGAAGACTGGCCATCAGAGCTGATATCCTCACACGGTCCTTCTTCACTTAGCTGTCAAAGCAAAATACAGACAATATTCACAAAGCTCTGAACCACATCAACAGAACAAAGAGATTCTAGACTAAGCAAAGTACAATTAGAGGGAATGTGATATTGATGCATAATGGAACATTGCATGTTACAGCATTAACATATTGTAATATCATTTTATCTTCTTTTTTTCCTTTGTTTACTATATGCCTGTTTCTATTATATCAACTTTTGTTACTTTCTCTTTTCGGTTAGAAACCATTCTAGAAGCTGTGAGTCAGCACCTTCTACCATGAGCTGATTACAGATTCTGCTTATGTGTCGTTGTAATGGGGGAAGTTTATTATGGGTTTTATCTCTCATGAGACTGTGTATGGAGCTGTGCTGTTTAGCCACCAGATGAACCGGTTGAAGCTTATCACCTTTTGGATTTAAAAACACAAAGGAAAAACCATAGGACCATATATATTCATTGAATATATTAGTCATGCAAAGACATGACAACTTAGGAGAACTAAGACTGCAACATAATACATTGTCGATGAAATAAAATCAACACTAATCAGTATCACCTGAAAGACATGTACAACAGGCTTGACTTGCCAGAACAAAAGAACGTTATCATTCTGCATCCCTTCACCTATACAAAAAAGAAAAGTTACTAGCATCAGAATCGGAGAAGCAGCAATGGATCAATCTATATGTGTCTAGGAAATGCATTTATGTTATTCTTGTATTTTGAACACTACCTATCTTCCATTTTGACATACTAATTGCTATATCACTCAATTAAACTCATATAACTCGGCCATTGTTTGGTTACGCAACAGGATTTCCACATTTAGTCAAAATCACACAAAATTCTCATTTAAAAGTGAAACTACAATTGCTAGCTTCTCGATTTCACGACAAAAGGGCGTCTAGACGTGCGGCAGCCATGAGCAAACGTAAAATCAAACACACCATAAGACAGTCTTAATGGAATTTTAGATTGGCAAAAATAAAAATTGATACTTTAAAAATAAAATCATTGAGTTCCATATCTTGCCACTCCATAATGATAGCAATAAAATCAACAGTTAACCACCATACAGACAATTGAAAATAAACAAACAAAAGATACAGACCTGTATCACAAACGCAAATTCTTTGCACGTTATCTGCAAGAAAGGGTTCGTCAAGGGGAACAGGAATCGGTCCGCCATTATAGCTCAAACTCCTCTTTTCAAGCATCCTAAAAAAACCAGTTGAATTATCATAAATACACCAAGCAACACAAAACCCGATAGAATAATTAAAATTAGTTCAATTTAAGTCTCCAATTACCCTCACAAAAAACTCAAACCGCAAAGAAAATCAATTTATATAAACCCTAGAAACTATAACAAAATAAAATAGAAGCGAAATAGATTATTACCCCTCAACGGCGGAACGGACATCGTGAATTGAAGCTGTGCTGGAAGGTTTCAAGCAAACCTCGACTATAATAAGCAAAATGAAACGAAAATTAGTTGAAAATATTGGAATGTATAGAATAGAGGAAGATGGGATTAGAGAGAGTGGAAGTACCAGGGACGAGAATTTTATCCTCCGGTGGAAGAGGAGGAGGGGGAGATGGTGGTAGAGGTGAACGTTGGGAAGCTACGGCGCCGTTTTGGTCGGTAGTAGGGTTTTGCTCCGTCTCCATTGGAGAAGTACTCATTTTGATGCTTGCGAGTTGCAACTGGGTGGGTCTGTGAGAACGAAGGGGGTAAGAAAAGTGGAAAATTGATTTGAATGAGGGTTTTCTTTTAATTTCGGCGGGAAATCAAAATCTCAATGCCCATGACTTGACTTCTACTGCTACTTGTATTTTCCACAATCCGGTAAAAGTCACCGTGAAAGTAAACATCATTTACTATGGAAACATGAACAAAAAACAAATGTTAAAGTCCATGTGAAAGTAGGTATATCATCAATGTGTCATTGTCGTAGACTCGAAGATGAGACTATTCTTCATGTGTTGAGCGACTGCATTTATACAATTTAGATATGGATCAGATTTATACATTTGATTGCAAGAATTGGATTTTTATCAACCTCGACAAACATCGGAACATAGAGCCCAATTTTAAGTGGAAGACACTTTCTTAACTACTTGTTGGTATTTATGGAAGTGGTGGAACAAAACAGTCTTTGTGAAAAATTTCTAGAGATTGGGGTTAATCATAAGTATCAATCAAAATTTTACTAGTAATATTGAACATTGTATTCATAATCATTTTCAGATGGATATTCGGCACATCGAAACAATTTATATTGTTTGGAAATGTCCTCAAGAGGATGGGTCAAACTCAATTGTGATGAGGTGTGCAAAGAAAATGGAGATCATTCAAGTTGTAGCGGTCTACTTCGGGATGCTAATGACAGATGGATCATATATTTTGTCTGCAAGATTGGTGTTTGTGATGTTCTTCATGCCGAGGTGTGAGGTATGTACCTAGGTCTAGAATTTGCTTGGAGGGACGAAATTTTCCAGTTGTGTTGATGTGATTCAATGGTGCTTATTGACATGGTGACAAATTGCAAAATGAATTGGACAATCCCTGTTCTCATTCGGCCAATTCAAAATATATTGAATCGTAATTGGTGCATTCAGGTTCATCACACTTGGAGATAAAGCAATAGAAGTGTTGATTGTCTGGCCAACTTCAACCTTACCATAGATTCTTATAATTTTATTCTTTTGGAGACCTCTTCTAATGAGCTCAATAATCTTCTATTTAATGACATCTCTATGGCTAATATGCCTAAAAATATTCATTTAATTATTTAGTTTTCTCTTTTAGGCTTCGGTCCACTCTTGTACATGATAAGAGTACTTTAATAAAATTATTATTCTCCCATTTACATTTATGCAGTTTTATTAACTTGTCCATTAGTTAACTAGATCAGTTATATGTTAAAATGGATAGAGTAGATTACTAGTCTAGTATCTTTCTAATTACATAATTTTGATAAATAAAGTTACATTTAATTTAACGATAACTAAAAATATTAGGAACTAGTTTTTTTATTTTTGGGTACTTTTCTATTCAATTTTTTGTTTATAAACGAATGACAAACACCACTTAAAGTTAACACAAAAGAGAAAGAAAAAAAAGTTTGAACCCACATTGTTGAGTAACTATTTTGGCATTCCCAATCAAGCTAAGTCTTATGAACTATTGATTCAATTTTAAGTATTGAATTAGAAATTAAAGAAATGACATATCATTTTTATTCAATATATATGAGTGGTGTGTTGGTACTTAGTGAAAGGTAGCTTAGTCATATGTTCTCATGGTCCGTCTTCCCTTGCGTGGAGGGGATTAGGATATTTAGAAAGAGAGGTTTGCAAACTTAACAAAATCACTTTTTTAATTCAAATCTTATAACCAATTGAGTAATTTTTAAGAGTGGATTTTCTTTGTTAAACTTTTCATTTGATTTTTCCTCCATTCTCAATTCTCAATGACCATCATTAAAACAAACCATCACAGTTATTTTATGTTTTAAAAACTTTTTTTTTAGTCGAGATTTAAGGAATTCTCAAGAGAATTCCCGTATTCAGATTGGTTGACACAAGCTTCGATCCTGTAGGATTTGAACTTTGAACAATAATACTCTCATCAACAAAAGTTTAAACAACAAACATTACAATAACTCATGGCTTGTTAATTAATTTAAATACATGTTATAGATAAGCTTCATTGATTATGGATACAAGATTTATAACATAATAATAACGGCTTACCAAGCAAGAATTTATTTAATACAAAACACACCGGTGATCATATGTTAACATAGCCTGCCTAGCAAATTTAGTAGCCAAATATATCACACGACAACATCAACAAGCTTACTATGGCCTGAATGTCTTCCATTTGTGCAATTCAAGACCACCTGGTCTGTTCCTTCGCGGATAATTTTGATTGGTTTCAACATCAATGCCCTCTTCGATTTCATAGATCACTTTATCACCATACCTAACCTCAGGCACTCGTTCATACTCCACCACTTCAACCCTCTCACGGATCACAGGGTTGTGGTGGTGGTGATGGAGGCCAGGGGATCTCTCGATCTCATCTTCCTCATAGATAACCCTCTTGTTGAAGGCCATCTCGGCATTTGGGTAGCGAGGGACGTCGGTGAGAATACTCGGCTCCCTTCTGACACCTGAAATGTGGGAGAGGTAGTCCTCGGATCTCAACATGATCTCTTTCTTCTTTGCTTTTAGACAACACTTGCTTCTTTCTTTTTTAGGGAAGATAACACTTGCTTAATTACTACCACAACCGAGGATGTATTTATATCAACAAGTATGGCATATGCTATTTGTTATTCTCAATATTATTCAAAGTGATAATAATAAATTGAATCTAATTCCCTTCATGCACCTGACTACAGCCAACAATTGCTAAAAGGAGTATACGGTGGGGGAAAAGAGGGTGTGCAAAGACAATGTAGTTCATTGTTCTTTGCATGTCATATGACCAAATTGAGTAATTGACGTGTTGTTTCAATAGAAGAATAGTGGTAAATTAATAAGAGACGAATAGAGGTTCGTCCAATTGATAAGAAGTTACTCATACTTTGCAAGGGTGTGAGTCTAGTTCCGCTATCACCGGTATAATTCATTATTCTATGCAAGTTATATGTCATTGTTCTTTGAGTTTCAAGCATGTTATGTCCCTAGACAACTCGGTTAATCAACTCACATAAATTTTTATTAAGAGAAGAAAAATATTCCGAAGGTGCGGCTATTAAAAATACTCAAATTACAGGACAGTTCTTTTAACAACTGGCATAAGAATCTTGATATCAGGCTTTTTCCTGTTTAAGAACTTCATTTGGATGGTAGGTACAATTATTTGAGAACCTAATAGGAAAATGATCTTACTTTATTTTAAAAATGTCAGTTCATAAAATTCTTTCAAGATGCTACGCGCATTGCTTTGGACAAATATCACGAGGCCTTCTAGAACATGGAAGTGACGAATTAGGATTTTCTTTTTATAAGAGAATTAAGGAATTTTATGTTGTAGTATATTTATATTTTTTTAGCAAAATATCATAAAAAAATTAAATTTACAAATAATATTGTTCTTTTAGATGACAAATAATATTGTTTTCACTTGAATTATAAATTATAGGGTGTTGCTAACTTGTGCCCTAAGGGCACAAGATAAGAAACTAAATATAAAAATTTGATCTTGAAAATTGTGCATTCATAATCTTAAAAACTTAAAAATTTATCTTTTCAATACAACATTTATTTTTTGGCTTAATTACTGTCTTGGCCCCCTAAGTATCCAAATGTTGTGATTTTGGCCCCCTAAAAAAATAACTCCTTTTGAGCCCTCTATGTTTACCCTTTTTTGCAGTTTTGGCCCCAGGCCAATTTTGACCCAATCAACGTACACGTGGACACCGCGTGCGTAATTTTTTTATTATTTTTTTTATTTTTTTAATTATTTTTGTATTTAAAAATAAATAAAAATAATTATTTTTTTAAATAAAAATTATTTTGTTTTTTTAATTATTTTTTTAATTAACGCATTTACACGTGCCATTTTTATTTTTCAAATTAAAAATTACACATGTGGCGTCCACGTGTGCGTTGACTGAGTCAAAATTGGACTAGGGGGCTAAAATTGCAAAAGGGGGTAAACATAGAGGGCTCAGAAATAGTTATTTTTTTTAGAGGAACAAAATCACAACATTTGGATACTTGGAGGACCAAGACAGTAATTAAGACTTATATTCAAATTATATAAATCCGTGCTATTTCCTAAATTATATAAATCCATGCTATTTTCTACGACACAGTCATCTAGTTTACTGCACTTTATATTACATATGTGACATCTAAAGGATATCATTTTTTTTGTTTAGTTCTAATAGTCGTGTGTGATTACTATTGCATTGTCGTTCAAGTGGTTGTGTATTATATTTAGTTTATTATACATTTTGATAAGTTATTACCGTCGTTGTTGTTATTTAACGGTGCGTAAAAAAAAAAATTAAAAAAATATAATAGAAATACGACCATGCATTCGCACGGATCTTTTACTAGTTATTACATATTTGTGTGTGCGAGAGATTTAAATCTTAGGGGGTATGTGCCTTGTCATGTGGATTTTTCCTTGTATGGAACGATCTGCTCGTGCCATAAAACATTTGATTTGGAAGCCTAATAATATGTTCACGAGTAGATATGATGATTAAAGTCCATAAAAGTCAGAGTTTTGGATTCAATATTTCTTACTGTTGATTCTTTGATAATGATGAATTACAAGAGAATAAATAGTTAAGCTCAAGCTCTAACTGTTATGCCACATCAACACAGACCCTAACTAACTTCGTCACATCAGTTGAGAAGCTTAACTACATGAACTAACATTTGTAATAACTTGAAGTGCAAGCATGTTAGCTATAGGGATGATTAACACACTTGTTTCATATACATTGATACCCCCACCCAATTTAATTGGTGGTTCCTTCGCAGAAAACACCTTGAGATTGGTAAGTATGGAATCAAAGCAAGAGGGGGAGAGTGGTTTGGTGAATGAGTCAGAAATTTGATGAGACCCAGGAACATGCAAAACAATGAGTTGTTTGGCATTTAGTCTTTCTTAAAGAAAATGGATGTCAAGTTCAATGTGCTTTGTTTTAGAGTGGGGTATAGAGTTGTGGGTGATGGCCACAACACTTTAATTATCACAAAGTTAGGGTAGGCATTAAGGTTCAAAAAGCGTTTACGGACTTACTTACAAAGGTTCACAGATTTGGTTTACACAAAGTTTTTGGCACAAGTTTTGATCGTGTTTGGTTTGAATTTTGAACAGTAACACTTTCAACAACAAACAGTACAATAATTCATCACATGCTCATTAATTTAATACAGATATAGATATGCTTCATTAATTATTGATACACGATTTATATAACATAATAACGGTTGGCTAAGCAGGAATTTATTTAATTAATACAGGCACACATTGGTGATCATATGTTAAGATATCCTGCCTTGCATGTTAAGTAACCAACAAACAAGCTTATGGCCTGAATGTATTCCATGAGTGACCATTTGACCTATTCCTTCGTGGGTAATATTGATTGGTCTCAACATCCACGTCCTCTTCATAGATCACTTGACCACCATAGGGCCCAACCTCGGGTACACGTTCATATTCCACAACTTCAACCCTCTCAACGATTTCAGGGTTGTGGTGGTGGTGGTGGCGTCCATGGCGCGATCCTTCAATCGAGTCTTCCTCATAGACAACCCTCTTGTTGAAGGCCATCTCGCCATTTGGATAGCGAGTGTAGTCACTAGGCTCCCTTCGAACTTCTGAAATGTGGGTGTGGTAGTCATTGGATCTCATCATTGTTTCTCTTGTTTGTTTTGTGGTCTCTTGCTTAATTTCTGCTACAACTATGGTATTGAATTTGGTAAGTGGGTGTATTTATATCAACCGATGTATATGTCGACATATATTCTTTATACTTGATATTATTCAAAGAAATAATAAATTTTGAATCCAATTCCCTTTATGTACATGACATTTAGCCATCAATAGCTAAAAAGTGGATGCCGTGTGGGAAAAGGAGAGATTGTATAAAGACATTGCAGTTCACTGTTCTTGGCAAGTTTAATGATCAAATTGGCGTGTGAATAATTTCAGTAGAAGAATATTGATAAAGAAGCAACAAATGGAGGTTGGTCGATAAGAATTAAACTCATATTTCACAAGAGCGTGACTTAGTTTCACTGTGGTCTGCAGCATAATATATGTTATTTATGTTAGCGCTTTTTAAGGTTCAGATTTGTCTTGACTTTAGACTATTTTAAAAAATCCACGCAAATTTTTATTTATAGAAGAAAAATATTCCGAGGTACGGCTGTTAAAAATACCCAAATTATAGGAGCAATTCTTTTAACAATTGGCATAAGAATTTTAATATCAGGCTTGTCCTGGTTTAAGAACTTATTTTGAATAGACAGATACAATTATTTGAGAGCATAAAAGAAAAAGATTTTACTTTATTCTGCAAAAATGTCAGTTCATAAAATTCTTTCAAAATGCTACTCGTATCGCTTGGGACAAATATCATGAGGTTAGACTCTAAGAGCATCCGCAATGGAGACACTTATTTTTGGGTTCTTAAATGGGTTACACGTATACATCACTCATTAATAATTTTTTAATAGTAGTACTTAATAAGCATTCAATCACTCCAACTCAGATCTAACACAAAGTTCTTAAATGGGAACCACTAATGAATTATCAATAACTTTATATCATTATATTTCAATTTTTTAATATTAAAAGAGTATGGGTCTCATTTAAAAGTGGGGTCTTAAATAAAACCTCGAGTCTTATAAGACCCTGAAAAAGATTATCCTCATTGGGATACCTAATAAGTATCGGGTCTTAAATAGTTAAGACCCTTCCAATGGAGATGGTCTAAGTATGGAATTCCAGCCTAAAGATCTCCTCACGAGGCCTTCATTTGATTAGCTGAAATCAGATAACTCCAAAAGAATGATTTTTTTTTTTTACAGAATTCAAAATAATCATATGATATAATTCAAATAACAACTTATATTATCGGTCCAATTATCTCAAAAGTCAAAAGGCATTACTGTCAACTAATACACATTATATTTTAGGGTTAAATATGTTTTTTGTCCTTATAAATATACCGTATTTTCATTTTAGTCCCTCTAAAATTTTCCTTCAACTTTTAGTCCTTAAAAAATTTTCCATCTTCACTTTTGGTCCCTCCTTTAAAGTAAACTCACATGTAGAATTCATATTTTTGAATAAAATTTTTCAGAAAAATTCATAATATTATAAGAATCTCTACCAAAAAAAATTAGAATTTTTTAACAAAACATGAATTTAATATGAATTTTTATATTTTTTATGGTTAAAAATTCATATTAAATTTATGTTTTGTTAAAAAATTCTAATTTTTTTGGAAAATATTTTTACAATACTCTACACATTTCTGTACAATTTCATTAAAAAAAAATACTAAAATTAACTTAAAAATAGGGACTAAAAGTAGTGATTGAAAATTTTATAGGGACTAAAAGTTGAAGGAAAATTTTAGAGGCACTAAAATGAAAAGTTGGTATATTTATAGGGACTAAAAATATATTTAACTCTATATTTTACGGTGTGTTTTATTTATTTATTATTTCTTCACTATAAACATGCATTTTATTATACCAAATCTGGCATCAATGTCACATATGTATACAATTTCGTAGATTTATATTAATCTCTTTCTCTTTGGATCATCTCTCTCTCCTGTGTTAAATATTCGCACTCATTTGTATACTGTGTCAGATTTTATGTGTCCAAATAACACTAGATAACATACCACTAGAGAAATGTATAAGGTTCCTCTCAAAAAAAAAATTGTAAAAGGTTAGAAAGGGTAATTATGGAAATGTGGAGACAAATGAAGTAGTAGGTGTGGGGGGCATACCAAATTACCAATCATACGCCTATGATAAATTACGACACATTATTTGTGACTCTTGTTAGATCCAATTGTCGTATGAGCAATCATCAAACATATATATTTTATTTTTATCCAACCTTTACTTGAAGTATATTAATGAATGCATACAACTTTGCGTGACAAAATGTAGACCAGAAAAAATTCTCAAAAGGTAGCTTATCTCAATCCATGGCCACCATTGCGATATATATTAATGTTGCCTTCGTCTGGTCGTTGTTTACCTTGGCTTATTGTAATAGTAATGTCTCCAACTGGGAATGAATAAGAGAACAAAGAAATGGCTGCTAATCTCATATATGCCCACTATGTATCATAGAACATTTCGACCCGCAGACTTATAGCAGATAAGTCACAGTGTATAAGTTTGTATGACTAAAGTAGAGCTTGAATAAGCTAGGTGGAATAGACCAAAATAAATAACTAAATTTTACTAGAATTGTAAGGGTATTATTATTAATCTGAACATTTACCAATTCATCAAAAAAGGATCCCACTTTAGACAAGATTCTATGTTACAATTTTTTTAATGCCATTTTGTACTTAAAAGACCTGTTCAAGAGTTAATAACACTGACTGAAACAGCAAAGGAAACCATTAGGCTTGATTTCGTCCTTTACTCTAGGTGTATCGCCGGTGTCATCACGTTTTGCCATTAAGGAGCTTGTACCAGGGGACTCTGGTGGCAACACCGTGTTCTCAGAAGTGAATATTCTTGAAGGAATTGCAGGTGTAGGAGGCGAAACGGTGTAAAGATAATTTAGGAGCATTTGGATTATCTGTGTGAAGTTGGGTCGGGCATTTGCGTCCTCTTGCCAGCACGAAGTAAGGATTACAGCCAATTCCTCGGGAAGATGATCCGCACTCGGCCTTACATTCTAAAAAACCAAAAGACGAGTGTCAACGGTTTTCTACGGCTTAATAAACAAAATTAGATAACAGCATGTAAGAAATAAGCATGATCTTAGATTACCTTAAAGGCTGCAGCATATGCAGCTTGAAGGTTTGACATGCCTTCAAAAGGAACTTTGTTGTGCAAGAGCTCCCAAAACACGATCGCAAAGCTATACGCATCGACTTTATGGTTATAATGCTTCTTCTCCCCTTGCCTCAGTGTGACAGTACTGTATAACTGCAATTGTATTTGCACAATCAGTTCAAGCTACTCGTAAATATGAATCATACAGCGCAAAAAGTATATCTATTCGTCAATATACCTCTGGAGCCATCCAACGGTATGTTCCCGTTTCAGCTGTCATCATCTCAGTTAAAGACTCTTCTCTTGCTAAACCAAAATCTGCTAGTTTGACTGTTCCATGGTCTTCGGTCAATAGCAAGTTATCTGTATAAAGGACAAAAGACAATCTTCATATTCATTATTATGTTGATTGATATAAAATTGGGCGAGTTCTACATCTAAGAAAAAGAAGCTTCAGTACTGAACAACTGATAGCAGATCATGAATAACAATATTCTTTTCGAATTGTTTGGCATTGAAGAAATGTTTTCACAAATCTATATGGACGGTGTTACACTAAGTAACTTTTTTCCGATAGATCAATTATGCATATAGAGACATGTAGATATATATTATAATCAATCAAAGAGCTAGTTATTTTATAGTGGTCAGTGGAGCACTTGGATCAAGTTTTAATTATAAAGAAAAGCAAACCGGAGAGAAAGAGCATGTTCAAAAGGAAAGAACAACGAATAAATGCTTGCTCTTTCGAGTATAAGTGTTGTAATGTGAACTAAACGTAACAGATAATGATAAATAAAAATAGGGATAGTGCTTATAATTAGGGAGCATAGTATATGACAAGAACAAAATGGAACAAAAACAGTCATCATCATATATTGTGCTGTTGAAACTTCAAACAATAACATAGTATAATTCTTTAGGCCCAACCAAAATGCTAATTCAGCAAATCTATTTGTATGAGTACGCAAAAACCAACATTTCAACCCCAATAAACACAAACATAGAAGAATAAAGTGTCCTGTTTCATGTTTACTGTGACTGTTTTATAGATCATAGATGAAACTGTTGTAATGAACATTTTAAACCAGTTATCTAACTGAGCTTAAAACAAAAATAAATCTGACTCGGTGACATGCATTATGAAATCACTGTGGTTGAGAGTGACATTTAATTCTACAAAATGGCAGGCAAGCATGAAGCATGTGACAGGTGGCAACCATGATTTGGAAGATGATATTTTTAAACCACGATAATGTCAATTTTTCTGGAATTCAAAATTTGATAGGGGGGAGATGATTAATCTGTAAATATAATTGCAATTTATTACAATTTAAAATAGAAAAAAATAAAAAATGCAGAAAAAATAAAATAGAAATAGATTAGAAAATACACATTGGGCAAGGCCAATTACTTATAAATTAAAAAGAACACATTTGAGTATGAGATTATATTGAAGGAGGAGCCATAAAGCGGATACTAGAAAAAGTAAATCTTGTCACAGGAATGCAGCATTGATGTAAAATACAGAGCATAAAAGCCTACATTTACTTGATCCGACATAAAAAGGATTCTTTTATAGGGGAAAGAAAGTAAGCCAAACCAGACTATTACCAGGTTTAAGATCACGGTGTATGATCCCATGAGAATGCAGGCACTCCATAGCACGTGAAATATCGAGTGCAAAACCAATGGCCACATGTGTATCCAAGCATTTGGGGCGCATGTTAAGCAAATACTTGCGCAGCGTTCCTCCTGATAACAGCTCAGTGACTATCACCATTACTGGCTCCTTGCAGGCACCGATAAACTGTCGAGAAAAAGTGGCAATATTTATTGTCTGTCAGCTGATGCAAACTTGACACATAACAAGTAGCCCTTGTTGTATGATAGATCAGTTTTTGATTCAATAACATACACAGCAGACACAACAAATTCTCACCTTCACCAAGTTCTTATGCTGCACTCTAGACAACATAGCCACCTCCCTTGCAAAGCGATCTTCTCTCTTGGCAATCTCTTCTGTAGTTTCTCCTTTATGTACAATTTTAATAGCAACAATCTGGTTTTTATATCTGAAATGAACCCGACAACAGAATAAGTGATTGTTGTAGGAAATGGACATTGAGTTCAATCAATATTGTCAAATAGCTATTATTATAACATAGCAGAATTTGAACAAATTGTTATTGTTCCGGGATACACTATTTAATATAAAGTGTTGTCAAATAGCTAGCAAGCACTGTAGGTAGCATAACAAAATTTGAACAAACCACAATTTTCTGCGATCCGCGATTGACAACACTGAGTTCAATTCAAACTAACTATATAATATGCAGGCTATGCAACATATACAGATTACAGCTATAAAGTATGATACTTTACAAATCAAACACAAGACAACAAGGTATACATACACTATTCAATTTTCACAAAGAAGAATCAAATCAACAATCACAAATCTAGCTGAAAAAACACCCACCCAAAACAACACAATACAATACAATTACTCATTAAGTAAAGATACAAAAATTAACTTAATCTAAAGCAAATAAAAAAAGGGGTTTCATTCAATTTTAGAAGCTTACTTTCCCTCATAGACTTTAGCATGAGCTCCTTCACCAATCCTGGGCCCAACATAAAGATGTTTAGGATCAACCAACCATTTAGGGTCTAAATTGAACTCATCAACTGAGTAGAATCTACCACCAGATTCCATTTGTTTATGTAAGATGCTCACAAATCCTACATGAGGCAGGTAAGTGTAGTTGAGAGTGAAATCAGAGAGAGAAGAAGAAGAAAAGAACCCTAGAAAATGGATATGCTGACATGAAACAGAGAAGTAAACTAGACATCCTCTGAAGAGTGGTCTGAAGCTCAGAACCACATCTCAATAAAGTTAGTCAGTCAGGCCCGGAGATCAACACTTACAAAAGATTCATGTTTTAGCATGGAACCCACATGCTAGAGAGAGAGAGAGAGAGAGAGAGTGAAAGAGAGAGAAGAAAAAGCCCAAAGCCCAAAAAGATATTTTGAAAATTCATTCATAGGGAAAAGAGAAGAATCCCTGGAAAGGGAACATGGAAAAGAACCAATCACCAAGCCCTCCAAAAAAAAAAAAAAAAAAAACTATCTTTGGTAGTACAAATTTTGTTTTAAACTAAAGATATTATCTACGGGTAATTGTTGAGATTAATCATTGAGATTTTTTTAAAGAATTTATATCTTTTAAACAAATGTTTTTTCATATGCATCAATCATTAATCAAATCATGAATTAAATGGTTAAGGAGTAAAAATGTTTTTTATGTTGGGACGTATCAAAAAAGAAATTTGCTCGATAGAATGAGCTGAAAATCAAATGTTTAAGTCTCTGTGAAGCGCATAGGTCAACTTACAATGCTTATGTTGTTAAGTTGAACACTTTCAACGGAGTTCAAACTTGAAAACTCAACGGTTATGTATATGTAAATTTTATATGGTTCTTGTCACTCAAACTACATGCAAAAAAATATAAATGCTTATTTAATTGAATAAGTGTGGGATGAGAAGAACAACCATGATCTAAAGACACAAAATCATGATTTACGAAAAGGATTGAGTTGAGAATATGAGTAATGCATTATTGATTTAAAAGAGAAAGGAAGAAGATTAGTGGAAGAGAGTAACGTAATGAGAGTGATGAGATAGTAATAAACTAGTGAGACCACATGGAGACTGAACATGACAATATGGGACGACCCGCTACATAAGCAAAAGCAACCCACACGAACGATGGTGGATTTTCACGAGTTCTTTTTTTCAACCAAGGGTCATTAAAGTGAAAATTATTAATTTAGTTTAATTTGGGTCCCACATGTGTTGATTTTTGGTTTCACAAGTTTGCATCCATTCCTCATGATAGATTCTATTAGTACTAATTAAGTTCATTTAATCCTTAGAAAAAAGTTAATTTCAAATGGCAAATGAACTTCAATTAATCCTTATTTATTAATTTTGTTAGGTCTGCAGCAACTTAACCTAATATTTTCTCTCATTTGCTGTATTAGGTTAACAGTAATTTAACCTAACAAATTCCATCTAAAAAATGCATCGCACCAATTTCATTCATATCCTCTTGCCTTTTTTTTTGACAATATTTTCTACATTTATCCTTATTTATTATTTTTGTTAGGTCTGCAGCAACTTAACCTAATATTTTTCCTCTCATTTGCTTTATTAAGTTAGCAGTAATTTAACCTAACGAAGACAATTTCCTTTGATTGTATCATTTGCAATGACAATTAACAAAAGTCAAGGGCAGTCGCTTAAACATGTTGGTGTATATCTACCAACACCTGTATTTTCTCGCGGACAGTTGTATGTTGCTGTTTCAAGAGTTACATTCAAAGAATGACTAAAGATATTGATCACTGATGAAGATGGTTAAGATACCAATGTAACGTCTAGCGTCAAATATGAGGAAGTATTTCGCAATGTGTGATGAAGCTACATGCCAATGTACTAAAAATTTCATATTTCTTTTACCGAATTATTGATAGGATTACCGAATTTTCTTTTATAATATTTTCAGATTTCATACATTTTATGAAGTGTTTTATTTTGTCTACTATGGATTATCAC
>Ga0228710_1001309_pt1 | contig 36888 bp, 30 predicted proteins | sample MedpolnodulmetaG_FD_177995 | JGI IMG/M metagenome (GOLD analysis project Ga0228710, IMG submission 177995) | Root nodule microbial communities from Medicago polymorpha collected in Santa Monica, California, United States - pink nodules | ecosystem: Host-associated > Plants > Roots > Nodule...
ATTATTATTATTATTATTATTATTATTATTATTATTATTATTATTATTATTATTATTATTATTATTAGATAGGGCATTGATGATATATTAGCTAGGTTTCCAAAATAATTTTACCATATAAGTATTATATGTGGACACCCTACATGACACATTATGTCATCCCATAACAACTTTTTCAAATAGTCTGTATATGATAAGTTAGGGGATTTCTCCAAGGAGAGTTACCCAAAAAATTAAATTTCTAATGGCCCTAAAGGGACTCAGAATCATATTTATTGATAATACAATTTAGGGTTAATATGTCTTTACCACCCTGTAATTTGGGCGAGTTCCGGTTTACCTCCCTGGAAAAAGAAAAAAAAAGTTTAGATTCCAACCCTATAATATGAAGATTCTCCACAAAACACCCTTGTAATATGAAGATTCTCCACAAAACACCCCTGACCCCATTCAGACGCTGACGTGGCACACCATTGTGTAATTATTTTTATTTTTTTTAAAAACCTGACATGTGTGTAATTGACACTGACGTGGCATGCCACTGTGTAATTATTTTAATTTTAATTATTTAAAACCTGAAAATTAATTTTAAAAAATTTTAAAAAAACGAAAAAAATTTGGATTAAAAAATTCAGAAAAAAATTAATATTTTTTTACCAAAACATTAAAAAAATTAGCTTATATTATTTTTTTTACAAATGTTTTTAAATTTTATTTTAATTTGGATTTTTTTAAATTTTTTTCAAAAGTTTAAAAATACAGTAAGTTTAGATTATTTTTATTTTATATATAATTTTTTTGAGAAATATATATATATATATATAAAGAAAACAACCCCTTTCAGCTTTTTTGGACTGGCTATTTCTTTTCAAAAATGCCCTCAATTTTCAATACAAATAACACATGTAACAAATAGATAAGAATAAATTTAAATATTAAAAAAAGTTCCAGATTTTTTTTATCCTTAATTTTTAAATATTCTCAAATCTGGAACACGTAGTAAAAAAAAATTTGGAATAAAATTTTCGAAAAAATATCTGAATTTTCCTAAATTTTTAAATAAATTTGTATCCAGATTTTTAAAAATAAAAATATTTTCCAGATTTTTTTTTTGTTGAGAAAATTTAAAAAACTTCTTTTTCGAAAAATATATATTTCCAAATTTTTGAAAATAATTTGAACTTTTTTTTCGAAATAAAAATTTTGAAATATGTATTTCAAAATTTTTGAAAATAATTTAAAAAATTTATGGAAAATTAATTTTTTTTAAATATATATTCTTCGTAAATTATAAATTTTGGAATTTTTGAAAAATGTATATTTCTAAATATTAAAAAAATTTGAAAATTATTTTTTGTAATAAAAAAAAATCCTGATTTTTTTTTTAACTTTTACAAACTTTTTAAAAAAAATGAAAAACAAAATTAATTATACAGTCAACTTGCCACATAATCAGATATGCACAGTCAGCATGCCACTCAGCTCGCCACGTCAGCAATTCTGCACAGTCACATGGTTCAGGGGCTAAAATCAAAGAATCTTATTTTACAAGGTTGGAATCTAAACTTTTTTTTTTACAGGGGGTAAACCGGAACTCGCCCAAATTAAAGGGGGGTAAATACATATTAACCCTCCAATTTAATTATCAACTATGACTCACTTTATTTAACAATGAATTACATTTACCAAAATGTTTGTAACATTAAATTTAAATCAAACAGAAACCGCGTAATTATAAGTATTTATTCCAAGAGAACTATGGTGCAATAACAATTCAAAAAACTTGATTCTACCCCTATTAATTCTAATTCATCAAATGCACCCATGCAACTAACACCAATTACTAACATTGATTAAATGATTGGGTTTTGATATCATTAATATTGATGTGGGTTGCAGGCATTTTTTGCACTTTGGAAATTTAATTTAGTCTAAAAAAGGTGTGAAAGTTATACATTTAATTTGGCTAGCCATAATTTGGTGCATTTGGGGTTTGAGGACAACATTATATTTAGGGGAGAGTTTGTTAATATTTATAGTTTAGTTGAGCAAATTTAGTTCATTTCGTGGTTATGGTTTATCGAAAAAGCAGACAAAAACTCTACCTTTGTATTTTCTAATTGGTGTAATAAATCTTTGACATGTCTTTTTGAATTGGAAGGGTATGAGTACCACTCATACACCATATAATTCAATGTTTTGCTTATACAAAAAAAAAAAATTTGGCAAACTAATATATAGTAAAGATGAGAAGAAAGACTCACCAAAATTTCGCCACAAATTTCAACCATTGTTTTCAAATGTCTTCCAAGATTTTTCATTTCATTGTAGGCAATAGGCATGGAGAACATGAATTTTTAGGGTCTCAAAAAACAAATCTTCAAGAGTACAAATAATGAAGCCAATCTCTATGGCTTCAATGTTGGATGTAGAAACCAAAGTCTTTTGCAAAATCATATTAAAAAATTAAAAGTATTTTAAACTTGGACTATCAATCTTAAACGCGTCTCTTAGGGTCCGTTTGGTTCGAGAATTAGGAGGGGAGGGGAGGGGAGGGAAGAGGAGGGATTTTAACGGAGAGGAGGGGAGAGGAGATATTTTAATCAAAAACGTGTTTGGTTCGCAAGGGGAGGGGAGGGGAGGGGGAGAGATTTTAAAATTATTTTACCACTTTACCCTAAAACTTAATTAAATAAAATAAACTACTTGATTTTACGATTTCAGAGACCGATGAATGACAAACACATCTAAGCTGCTTATTTTATCTCAAACTGACTCATATATTTTGCACAACAAGACATGAATCGGTGAATTAACATTGAAAAAAAAAGGAACAACAAGCAATAATAAGTTGAATTAAAATAAGATAATAATAATAATAAGGCCGTTGACCTCAACAAAGTAGTATGAGTGGTTTTTAGATGTAACAAATAAGAGTGATAGATAATATAATAATAAAAGTTCATACAAGAAAAATATAACAAAATAATAATAAAAATTGTTACAAGAATAAGATAACCTAATAATAATAAGATTGTTACAAAGATAATATAATTTAATAATAATAAAAGTTGTTACAAGGTTGATATTGAGATTTGAAATTAATTTAAGGATAATTATGGCAATGCAATAAAATTTTAAAGAGATTTGCTCCCCTCCCCTTCAAAAAATTGAACCAAACACTTCAAATTCAAAATCTCTCCTTCCCTCCCGTCCCCTCCAAAACTCTCGAACCAAACGGACCCTTAAGAAATCCTATTGCTCGAGGGTGTGTTTTTTAAAAGACAGACAATGAGAGAGAATCCCTTAAGTGTTTGATCAAGCACCCACGTTGGTTAAGAGTTTATAAAGCCTAATGGGGATTAAGGGAAATTGTAGTTGTAAAATGATAATTCTTCAATTCCAAAACCCTAAAAATAATAAAAACATATGATGGAAAATCAAGGGCTTTTCGGGATATCCTAAAATGGATTTATTTTTTTTGGTAATTACTGGATTCAAGTTCCATTGCAACTTTTACTGCCCCTTTCTCTATTAGTTTCTTCATCCACTATAAAAGATCCCATGTTGTGTAACTCCTAAGACAATTAAACATACTTGAATTTACCAACATGTCTGCTTCATCAATTAAATACAAATTCGCATCCACTTTAAAACCTATCTGTGATGGATAAATTCAAGGAATCTATATCATATCTCTAAAGCATGTAGAATTGAATTTCATCTATTTTGTTAGAAAAATGGAAGCAAAAGAATGGGATTTTCTATGGTCCTTTTTGAACAACTCTCAATCGCAATTTGAACCATTTGATTAATCTAACTAATGTATCAACACTGTATGTTTGTAGATTCATCTAATGGCTTGTATAGGAAAGGATAGATGGAGTAAACATGATCCAATACATAAAAAACATAAAATCAAATCATCAATCATTATTCCATTGTAAAGAGGAAAATTACATGCGATGAACCTATAATTAAAAAAGTTACATGAATACACGATATCTATAACAGTGAATGTTGTGATGTGCAACCCTTGCAAGGCACTCGTTTAGGTTAAAAGTTTTAATGTAAACTTCGATCAATGGTTTGAATATTTGTATTTGATTAGAACTAAGGTGAAAAGAGAACATCCTAGTTGTTTTCCAATAATGGGAAAACGCGTCCTAGTTGGAAAGAAACTATAAAGATAGCTAGAATCAAATCATGAATATTCTTCATCAAATTGACTTCTTCATTCATACTTCTATCTTTTTTCTCTATTACGTATCACATTCTATCTAGGGGTGTTCATGTCCAATCCAATCCAAAACAAACTGTAGTAACCGAACCAAAAAACCAAAAACGAACCTGTAATATCCCGCTTAACTTCCTAGGCTGCAGAGTCTATTGATCAGGAGTAATAGAATTAAGTTAATAGGAAGGGAATATGAGTCTTTTATTCTTACAAGTATATAGGCCAAACCTTACTTGATTTCACTCATTTTCTTTCATTATTTTCCCTTGAGAAATTCAGAACTCTCCCTCTCCACTCTTTCCCCTCTCTGTTGTGCCTACTCCCCTCTCTCTCATCTTGAATAAGCTGAAATTGAGGTAAAAGTGATTATTTTGAGTTGTTGGTGCACATAAAAGAACAAGAGTGAATTCTGATGTTAATTATGCAGGTTTGGAATTGCTGGGTTAGGGTTTCAAGGAGATACCAGAAGTGGTTTTGTTGCTGTTTGGACAATAAGTTGAATCATAAGTGCTTAATTAGAGGAATAAACTGTTTTTGGAAAAAGTTTGGTGAAACCCGTATGTGGGACATGGCTCCATTAAAACGGTAAGAACTCTCTCCTTGTAACTCATAATCAAGTGATTTTCAATGCTATGGTAAGCAACAAAATTCCCGACATTTTGCTACCACTTTCATGAATTTAGGTTCAGTACTGAAGTCTGGAGACGACTTTTGTGTTGAACCGAGAATTTAATGTTATTGATGTTAAGCTATGGGTCCAAGTATAAGTTGTTTTGAAATTATCAAAGAGCAGAAGTAATAAGTTGAAGCATCAAGGAAGATTAAAGACTCTATAAGTGATTACTTAGGTGACTTCCCTAGCTTAGCTCCCACCTTTTGGGTTTTGTGTGAAATTGTGAGAAAATTATTAATTTTAGAATGTTTATTATTTAATTAGTTACCGCATGAATTACATTAGTTAGTGTATGACTATTGCTGGTTGAGCAAATAGTCACTTTAGTCCTTAACTCTGCACCTCGCTGTCACATAGGTCCCTGACTCCGGATTAAATACAAAGAAGTCCCTGACTCTGCACTTCCGTTATCACTTCAGTCCCTGACGTTAAATAATTCTGTTAAATGTGTCGCAAGGACTAAAGTGAAAGTAGAAAATTGTCACTTTAGTCCCAGAACCAAAAATCAATATCCTCAGCTTGAATCTAAAATCTCTAAATCCCTAAATCTCAAATCCTTAAATATCATCCCTAAATCCCTTGAATTGAAAATCTCAAATCCATAATTTATTATCTTATTTGACAATATTAATATAACTTTTTTTTTGCCAAAATATAGCGTTTTTTATTAAAAAATAGAGATTAATAATATTAACATAATTTTTTTTTGTTACTCAATTTGTTGTTTAATGCTGTGGACAAAGTTTTACCGTTAAGCATAAAAAATACATAAAACTTTCAATACAATTTATAGAACATACAATATTCAATATATCTAAAGAAAAAAAGTCTACAATGTTTAGAAAAAAGTCACATTTTTTTTTGACAAGAGAAAAAAGTCACATATTCGGGTATATTTTTTTTAGGGATTTAGGGATGACATTTAGGGATTTGAGATTCAAATTGGGGATATTGATTTTTGGTTCAGGGACTAAAGTGACCATTTTCTACTTTCACTTTAGTCCATGTGACATACTTAACAGAATTATTTAACGTCAGGGACTAAAGTGATAACGGAAGTGCAGAATCAAGGACTTGTTTGTATTTAATTCTGAGTCAGAGACCTATGTGATAGCGAGGTGCAGAGTCAGGGACTAAAGTGACTATTTGCTCATTGCTGGTTTGCAAGTTAAGTAAAGCACTTTATGTTTTGATTTATATGTATGAGCAATTCCATGAGGTTAGGTGCTGAAAATGGCTTATTTTGAGCTAAAAAATTGTTTTCTGTCACAGTGTAATCGGTTACACTCATGCTGTAACCAGTTACACACATCCCTGTTGCTGGAAAACGCATTTTTATACCGTGTAATTGGTTACACTCATGTGGTAATCGGTTACACCCTTCCAGAAATGTCAAAAATGGCTAAAAACGTCCAATTTCCGTACCGTTTACTTCCAAAATAATTATAGGGTTGCTTTATACTTTTTTAAAGATATTTTTAAAGGCAAACCACCAATTAGACATACACATAGCTTGTAATGTAATTCAAGAGTGCATTATACGTTTGTTATATATATATATATATATATATATATATATATATATATATATATATATATATTCCGGGTAGATTTCTAACTTTTAGAAACGAGGACTTATCATAGAAGAACTCAACTTAGATAGTCGAGGCCAGTTATAATCAAAAATGAATCAAAGACATACTCAGACAAGTATGTAAAAGTATAAGTCTTATGTTCAAAATACGGATATTAGATATATGTTCCATAATGATATACAAATATATAAATATATCAGTATATAGAAACACCTCTCACTTTCTAGGTGCTTTCTCTCAAAACATTGATTATGCCTCTTCTATTGAAGCTGAATTTAGTGCTTGCATGTATGCTATTGAAAGAGTTTTTGAGATGCTTTTGGTTGATATTTGGATGGAAACGGAGTCTCTAATAGTGTTCAAGGCTTTCTCAGAATATGTTGGGCTCCCTTGGAGAATGATCAACAGGTGGAAGAATTGCATGCATTTTTTGAGTAGCATAAAAAGTAGGTACTCTCATGTGCTTAGAGAAGACAATATGGTAGCAGATGCATTAATTGGCCAAGAATGCTCAAGGGCTAGCTCCTCATTCCATTCAATGGCGGGACACTCCCCCCTCTTTTGTTTCCTCGCTTCTCACTAGAGATAGTTTAGGTTTACCTTTCTCTAGAACTCTTATAGACTAAGCTTGTAAGTGGTTGATTTTTACTTGATAAAAAATATATATAATTGAACCACATCTTCCATTCAATCCATGGTAAATATCACAATTTAATATTTATATTATTATTACTATTATTATTTGGTCAATTAAATCTATTGTAATTTAATAAATTAAGGGGTCGTTTGTTTCATGTTGTTTTTTCTATTTTTAGAAAAGAATATAAGGGTTGTTTGTCATAGATTTTAAAAAAAATTATTTTTCTTTGTATTAATAAAAATGGATTTTTAGAATTTACTCAAAATATTAGAAGTGATATCATATTCATTTGACATAAGTTAAAAATGAGATTTGGACATTCTCTAACTTAAATATTCATCGTTAGAGATTCTACACAGTAAAAATCATATATATTTTTTGAAAATGCATCTTTCAAAAATGATTTTTATATGAAAAGCTATTTGAAATAGCTTTTTTTTAGATATTTTTTCAAAATTTTAGTATAAAAAAAAATAATAACAGAATGATGAAATACTTTGAATTATATTTTAAGATAGGCTATTCATATGAATTTTTCAATCGACAATTTCCTTAAAAATTTCTTTGTTAAAAAATGTAGCAAAAAGATATTACACTATAAAAATTCCTTTTAGAATAAGCTATAGCAAACGAGCCCATATTTTCTTATAAAAAAAGCACTTTTATCATTTTTAAGTGTTTGTTTAGGATATTTAAAAAAACCATTTTATAAAAATATATTTTTACTCTAAAATCTAAAGCTATTAGGATCAGCTTTTTCCAAAATCTAATTTTTTAAAAATATGGAGTTAACACATGAACTAGCTAACAATATTTTTTATTTTTTTTTTAGTAAAAAACCACAAATAGCTTCAGATTTGTTTTAAATCTCTTGATTTTTTGAACACAAAATATATTTTTTTAAAGCTAAGCAAACACACCCTAAATGTTGAATATTTTGTGTGTTTCAAACGTAATTTCACACCTTTCATATTATATTTATTATTATTATTATTATTATTAAAATTAATATTAAATATGTTTTTGGTCCCTATAAATATACCATTTTTTCGTTTTAGTCTATATAAAATTTTCCTTCAACTTTTAGTCCCTATAAAATTTTCAATCACTACATTTGGACCCTATTTTTAAGTTAACTTTTGCATTTTTTAATGAAATTGTGCAGAAATGTGTAGAATATTGTAAAAAGAATTCCAAAAACGAAAGTAGAATTTTTTAACAAAACATAAGTTAAATATGATTTTTTAACCTTAAAAAATATAAAAATTCATATTAAATTCATGTTTCGTTAAAAAATTCTAATTGTTTTTAGGATAGATTCTTATAATATTATGAATTTTTCTGCAAAATTTTATTCAAAAATACGAATTTTACATATGAGTTTCCTTTAAAGGAGGGACCAAAAGTGAAGATGGAAAATTTTATAGGGACTAAAAGTTGAAGAAATTTTTTAGAGGGACTAAAACAAAAAGATGATATATTTATAGGGACCAAAAACATATTTAACCCTTATTATTATTATTATTATTTTGAAAAGGCCAAAAAGCACGTTGTTATATTAACAAACCAAAACAAAACACCTCACCACAAGGTGTACTGAAAAAAGCTTGTCACGAAGACAAAGTACAACCACAATACAAGAGCAAAATGAAAAGAAAAACCAAAACAGAGGCTAGGTAACTGCAATGAAACAATAAAGAAGATTTAGCCTCCATAATTGGTAATCCAAATATAAAAAAAAAATTTGATTTAAACCACCAATAACACTGAAGCTTCACCCTTTCATAAAGGCTATTTCCAAATATTCCAAGAAATAGAAAGTGAAATAGCATTTAGAGAGTTTCGAACGTTAAATGAAAAACCCTTATTATTATTATTATTATTATTATTATTATTATTATTATTATTATTATTATTATTATTATTATTATTATTATTATTATTATTACTATTACTATTATTATTATTATTATTATATATTCCATCGAGGTGATTCAAGTTAAAATATGTTGGACATAAAATGTCGGTACCTTTTCCAAGGTGTATTTTCCGGTGACAACTATATTTTCTTCACACATAAGACTCAAGTCTCAAACTTTCACATTTTTGTTTTGATTCGGAAAACAAAGTATTTTTTTGTCCACACATGATCAATTATAGTTTTTTGAGTCCCTCGTATCGCTCGAGTCATTATCATGTCCACATATATATTATACATAATTGTCACTCATATTTAATATATATATTCAAGCAACACATGTAATTAAGAATTTATGTAAAAATAAAGGTAATTAATACTTAATTTAATAATAACCCACTTGTGTTGACTTGAGACCTTTGACTATATTTCTCCTCGAGGGCACATGTTCAATTCTCCCCGGTGTCAATATCGGTGTGTTTTAGCTTCTTCAAACAAAAAAAATAAGAATTCATTTTTTTTTTGGTTTTACAAGGCTAATCAAAACAAAAACAGCAAAAAGAAAAGGACAAGAAACAAACAACTAATCTCTAGAAAAGAAAGTTCCTTTTACATATATTAATATGAATAAATTTAAATTTAAATTGTAAATAACCCTTTGCATATACAACTAAAAATATGTAAGTATATTCGGTAAAGATAAAAAAAATCTTCATATAAATAGAAAAAAAGATTTCCCTGTAAGCATAATTTAGTTGGCAAGTAGAATACATTGCATTTTTTTTTCACCGTAAGCATAATTTCTTCTAGCCAATAGGCTATTTGACAAAAAAAAAATTCGAATTACTTACCTTTTGATGTATTCTCATTGTTTTTTTCTTTTCAGGATGTATATTTTCATCCGTTCTTATCACATATTAGAACAAATCAACTTGATAAAAAAAAAATATGTATCCTAAGTCTTATCCTAAATCTTAATTGTGCAAATTTTAATATAATTTATCAATCTTGTATAAAAAATTTATGGGTTTTTAAAATTTTCCTTCTATATCTTAATATAAACAAGGAAATGTAAAAATGATTTAACTTTTACCAATTTTAAAAAATAAGATGATAAGAACAAAAACTAACATGTAAGATATTTTCTTATTACTGTACTTAAAAGGTTTTGTTTTGTATCAATTTAGTGTTAAGAGTTTGATCATGTAATCATAAAACTTAAAAGGTTTTGTTTTGTATCAATTTAGTGTTAAAAGTTTGATCATGCAATCATAAAAAATAGTTCAAATTTCATATGAGACAAACTAAAAAACACTGTTTTCACAAACTTTACCCCCAACTTTTCTCTCCTAATCACGCGATTCGTGCTTGGGCAATAGCTCTTAGGAGACAGGTTGAGGGAAAGAGAGAGGTGCAATAGAGATAAAGAGATGGAAAAGATGGTGGTTATGAGTGATGAGAAACAAGATTTTATCAACAAGTTTCCAAATGATGTCTTAACCTTCATCCTTTCTATACTTCAGGTTGACGAAGCTGTGAGATGCAACATCCTCTAAAAAAGATGGGTAGGTATTTGGAAACAAGCTCATCATATTGAATTCAATGAAAAACACATGATCAAACCCATGACTCAACTCATACACAAAGGTTATTTTGATCTCTCTCCATATATTAAAAAAGGAGTTTATAAATATGGTATTCAAATCTTTCAATTGATGTATCGTCACTCAGGTGAGTTATCTAGTTTTTTATTTCATTATTTTAAAAAGAATCTTTCAATCAGGTAAGTGAATGCTTTGATTAATTTTTGGTTACAAAAAAGAAGTCGCTGAAAAACCTAAGCCTTGAATGTATAATTGACTACGTATTATAATACAATTACATTCTGTATACTTTGCAATTGCTATCAACTATAACTTTTTAGCTATGTCTTGATATTTTTGTTGAATTAACAAAGTCATATCAAAGCAATGTCATTAATGGTGGTGGTGGTGGTTTGGTTTTGATCTTTTTGTGTTGGTGGTGGAGTTTAATTTTGTTAGGACCTCTGTTGTCAAAGCGGAAAAGCGGTATGGCCCACCCGAAAAATTGACGCGGCGCGGAATGCGGACTTGTATCGGGCGCTATTTCAATAACGCGAACACTAATACTAAAAAATATCTTATTATCTAAGGAGTAAGAAAGTATGAAATATATTTATATATATATATATATATATAATATTAACATAAATGAAAAGTTAAAGATAATTGATTGGTTTTGTTTTACAAAATAATTAGTTTACTTTTATTTTTACTAAATATTTAATTGATTTTTAGTATTAATATAAATAAAAAATGTAATTATTATAAATATTTAGTGTTAATACCATTGTGCATACTTTTTTTTATAAAAATAAAAAAGAAGAATGTCCAAGTATTTAGATCAAGTTTCAAGCCCTATTATGACCCAAAGAAAATGATCAAAAATTAAGACCCAATATTTAGATCTCAGCCCAGCCCAATAAGGTAATATAAGAGTGGCTCATCTAATTATACAAACCTAGTTTTTTGTAGCCGCCACCTTGTTTGTTCTTCTTCATCTATCTTTAGTCAATGAAACACAACAGAGAGCAAGCATAAACCACCAGATCTGTAGAATCCATCTTCACTCACAGATTTTTCCTCTTTCTTTCAACTTTCCTCTTTCATTTCTTATCTGTTTTCTTCTTTTTTACCAGAAAAAGGATGAAGCGGACACTTTAAGTGAAGAACTTTCAAGTATTTTACACAAAACCCATGTAACGCCCGCTTTGACCTTCTATTGACCCGCACCACTCCATCCAAACTCGCCCGCTTTGAGATCTATCTCCAAAAAGTCCGCTCTGTCGCAATCTATGGCAGTTTGGCTGTTTTGTCCGTGATAGCACCGGTAGCGACCGCTATTGACAACAAAGGTTAGGAATATTTTGATCACCTTTCTTTGGTCGTTAATTTTTCTTTGCACAATTGATTCTTCCTCTTTTATTAATATGTTGTAATTCAAAACAGAAAAAATATCTTAAAAAAAGATCCTTATGACATTTAATTTGAGTCATCTCACTTATATGTTGTTCAACTTCAACTTTTCATTCATTTTGGAACTTTTGACACTATAAAATTTTATGGGCTCTAGAGAACACACCATTAATATGGCCAAAGAGGAGATAATTAAAAGAGTTATAAAATCATCGCAATCTCCTATCTCTTTCTCTATACTACTAATTCTTCTACTGGAGAAGGAGAAACAAGTGGAAGAGCATGATGCAATGTGTATGCATGCAAAACATGTAACAAAACTTTCACTTCTTTTCATTGCAAAAGAAAAGAAAAATAAATGTGGAACGGGTCCTTCATGAAAACCTCTCAACGGTACAAAACCCATGATTTGAAAATATTGAAGTTTTATGTCAAATGTTGATGTTAACTAAGTGAGTGGTTGTTTTTTGTTTGTTATGAAAGTGACAGATTGTTTTGTCACGTCCATAATAAATAAAAAACAACCACTCAATTAGTTAACATCAATATTTGACAAAATTTTAATATTTTCAAATCATGGGTTTGGTACCGTTGAAAGGGGTTCATGAAGAACCCATTCCACATTTCTTTTTCTTTTGTTTTGCGGTGAAATGAAGTGAAAGTTTTGTTGCATGTTTTGCATGCATACACATTGCAGCGTGCTGTTCCACTTGTTCCTCCTTCTCTAGTAGAAGAATTAATAGTGATAGAGAAAGGGATAGGAGATTGTGGTGGCTTTATAACTCTTTATATTATCTCCCCTTTGGCCGTATTAATGGTGTGTTCTCTAGAGCCCATAAAATTTTATAGTCAAAAGTTCCGAAATGAATGAAATGTTAAAGTTGAACAACATATAAGTGAGAAGACTCAAATTAAATGTCTTAAATATCTTTTTTAAAGATTTTTTTTTTGAATTACAACATCTTTATAAAAGAGTAAGAATCAAATGTGCGAAGAAAAAATATTGGCCAAAGAAAGGTGATCAAAATAGTCTGAACAAAATAAAACTCCACCACCAACATAAAAACATCAAAACCAAAATAGTCTGAAGTTTGTATGCATAAGAGGATTTAGAGGTAAAGAGCAAAGAAGTGAAATTTGCAAAATACCTCATAACAAGAGCCACCATGATGAAGAGGATTACTATAATTTGTAATGATTCAACAGAAGCAGCTGAAAACTTGTTGTCGGTACCAAAAGCTTCTAGTGATCTTTGAATCAATTTGAAGCTTAATGCAAATAATAATATGTGAGCCTTTTTTGTATTGTTCCTTCCCTTGTCTGTTGGGTTAACTTTTTTTGTTGCGGATTTTAACTTTTGTATGGTTTGGATGCTTATTTTTGTTGTAGTGTTCTTAGATTGGGACTCAGACTCTTTGAGTGGTGTTTGGCCTTGTCTAGCCGTGCTACCTCTTTGTAATGGATTAAAGTACTCATTGTACTATGTTTGAATATATTTGTTTTTGTATGATTTAAACGCTTAAGCCACATTCTTGTTGTAGAGTATCTTGATATTGTAAGTCAAATGCTTGTTTGTAAGGAGTAAGGCACATTAGTATGTGATCTTAACGATCTTATTTGTAAGGAGTAAGTCAAATTAGTATGTGATCTTATCGAATTTGGTGAGACCTAGAAGACAGCAAACCTTTTGGAGGAGAGATAAAATGTTGAAGGAGCTTGACCCATTACAAACATTGTGGCTGGTTTATTACCCTCATTAGAACTATCACAAACGAACTTTATCTTTCTGAAGGGTCATTACTCTTGTGCGGACTAGGACGATTCCATACTATGGTCCCCCTTGAAACACAAGATATGATTATGTGTCCTTTGCCGCTAGAGTAGTAGGGTCATTATTATTATTATTATTATTATTAGATAGGGCATTGATGATATACGGGCTAGGTTTCCAAAATAATCTTAATAATACAAATGCAATGCAATCTGCAACCCAACCCTAACACAACCCTAGCTTCCAATCCCGCCCTTTTTACCGGAATGCCCTTACTGGGCGATAGACATTGGGACGGTGGTTTTGATCATGGCCATGTGTGCAATGGTTTGGGGAGGTGAGGTGCTGCATTTGTAACTGGCACACGTGTTGTGTTTTGTTTGGTATGTGTTGTTTTAAATAGAGACCTTGCATGCTCATTTCTTCACACAACATACAATCTATTGCTATCTCTAACTAAGACAATATGGCTTCATTGGAGAATTACGTAATGTATGCCAAGGATAGAAGGGCTGCAGCTGAATTGGTGTCAGCCAAAGGTGTGGTTTAGTTAATAACATCATACACTATCTTTAATTAATGAGATTGTATGTTCTCTTTTGTTTGTTGGTTGTTTGTATTTAAGTGTATCTGTTTTGATTGTGCTCATTGTGTTGTTGGTTCAACAGTTGAAGGTAATGCTGGGCCAGAGATTGATAAGAAAGTTAGAGAGGATCTGGTTAACATGAGAACCGTTCACATGGAGTATGACATATTCAGTGTAAGTACTATGTAAATTATTTGTTGTTTGTGTGTTTTTTCAGGATGGTTGTGTCTATTGTTGCATGATAATTGAATCTGGTTATGTATTGTACAGAGAAAGGGACGCCTGCCTGCCTACTTTGCAAGGGTGTTTGGACTCCAAGTTGCTCCATATGTGATGCTACGTGATCCAAATGGGAATGAGGTTGAGGTGGCTATCATGAAGAAAAATGGCAGGGTTTATTTCCATGAAGGATGGGATTTTCTGAAGAGTTATTATGGGATTTCCCTTTGTGGTTGGGTAACACTCACTTATGCGAACTGGCATCTTTTTCTGATGGAGATTAGAAATCTGCAGGGTGTGGAGTTGGCTTATCCTCGACACACTCCACCAAAGAGATTGGTGTTGCAGGATGAACGAGCACGTGCCTACCGGCATTCAACTGTGAGGAATGGTGAAGGTGCTTTTGTCCTGCCCAACAACTTCTATCATACAATTGTCAAAGTGTTGACAACTTCTGACATAAGCTCTGGGATGTTGGTTAGTGGATTTTACATTTAAACAGAGTTTGTTTTCTTTCTTTTGTTATGTTGCATTTACCATATATATCTTCCTTTTGCATTGAATCAGAAACTGGGATGGTTGGGGTTTTGTCAACATGCATTCCCTGCTGAGAGGACTGAACTTACATTTATTGATTACCTTGGCTATACTTGGAAGATTGTAATGGAGTTCTGTCAAGATGCGGCTTTGTCCTGTGTTTTCTCTGGTGAGTGGAAGATGCTTTGCCGGGCCCGTAGATTGGTTGAGGGTATGAAGATTAAACTGGGTGTCACAAATGCAGCTAACAACAATGCTGTTTACATGTGCGCTCCGCCAATGTTGGTTATTCGAACAAGGATGACTGCTGCTGGAGATTTATCTGAAGATGGCTCAAGTTATCACGTTGAGCAGTACTTCTGGACCAATTAGTAGTGTTTTGTGTTGTCAGTTATGTAATCTAATGTTTGCATGCTTTAGGCTAACTTATCTGTGAGTGTGATGTTATTTTATGTCTTTTGGGGTCCTGTTGGGGTGCTAGACTGTGTCTTTCTAATAGACATTTGTAATGTTGATCTTTGTATTCCATCCTATAACTCGTGTCATACTCTTCGTTTGATGGTTTGTTGATGGTGTTTATGTAATGAAGCTAATTGATGGTGTTTATTTCCTTGCATGCATCTTTCAGCCTTTGCTTCATCTATGTTTTACGTTTCAGTGTTTACCCATTCATAGCCCAAAAAATTGGTAGTGATATATTTAATAAAAGGGTGCAATTTCGTATTTTAGAAAAAGATAGATCATAGATTAATAAGTTTAAATTGGTAATGGCATATTATTCAATGGAGTTGGTTGGTTTTATTCAAGATTGGATTAGTTTAATTAATAAGTTTAAATTGGTAATAATATATTATTCAATGGAGTTGGTTGGTTTTATTCAAGATTGGCTGAGTTTAGGGATTTTGTATAATGATTATAGTTTGTATGTAGTTTGCTCATGCCATAGACCCAAGTTCCCTGAGTCAAAAATCATTGATAGATGGACCATGATGAGTGATGTCATGGTTAAAGTCATGATTGTTTATATTTTGGCCAATTGTTCACTATTTCTACTGTGAACTGCGTGCATTATTCATGATTAATGTCTGCAAGATGGTTGAGGATTTGTTCTCTAATGGTATAATATGGTGGGTTTGACCGGGTTTTATAGGTTGACCCAACCCATGAACACCCCTACTAATTATTATAAATACAATGTGGGAGAGTATAAATTGGAGAGATACATTCAGCATTAGTTAGAAGGTGAAATGTAGAAAAACAAATTAAAATTACATTGAAAACTAAAATCGACACTTAGTTTAGGACAAATTATTTTGTCCCGATGGTATAATGTGGTGCAAATATATCTAAGAAAGGAAAATTTAAAAAAAGCCTACTCTACAAGTAAAGGTTCTTTAAGATGACTGGATCATTGACTGAGGATTTGTTCTCTAATGGTATAATATGATGGGTTTGACCGGGTTTTATGGGTTGACCCAACCCATGAACACCCCTACTAATTATTATAAATACAATGTGGGAGAGTATAAACTGGAGTGATGCATGCAACATTAGTTAGAAGGTGAAATATAGAAAAACAAATTAAAATTACATTGAAAACTAAGATCGACACTTAGTTTAGGATAAATTATTTTCTCCCGATGGTATAATGTGGTGCAAATATATCTAAGAATGGAAAATTTTAAAAAAGCTTACTCTACAATGGTGGTAAAGGTTCTCTGAGATGACTGGATCATTTCACATACTTTTTTTTTTGTGTGTTAATTATCATTGACCAATGAATTTCATTCAATATAGTGTATTTTTCTTTCCCCTACATGCACATGGACATTTTAGAGTGTAACAAGTACATTTGTTTTGAGTTGTTGCCATCGTATAAGAACGGCTTCTTATATGGGGAGGTTATCACCATTTTTAGGCACGTTGGATCAGAGCTTTTTTCGCCTAATCTATTGGAAATAAAAATTTATGGTAATCATTCATTCTGTTATTCAAAAAACGTGTGGCATTTGTGGTTAAATGGAGCAAACCAATGGGTTTTTAGTTTAGGCAGCAAATATATTGGATTAATGATATTATGGCATTAGGTGGCCAGGTAATAAATGGTTCCCAGACATGTTTTTTTGTATAGGATAAATTATGTATGATACTTAATTAACTTTAGATGTTTTTTTTGTTTAACTGACCGTTTGGAGCTTCCCACTTGAATATGAACGGTTAAGGGATCCTTTTTGCCACTTGGAATGCTGTGGCACGCTTCTCTGGGTAAAAAAAACTGCTAGCACGCTAACCAGTTGTGTTTTTTGAGCCACTCCACTTAATTGTTGGTAATTATTGCAACTAATTCTCTATGTAAGCTCACATGTTATATGTTGTGAAGGTGGTTATTCAACTTATCTCTGCAAGCAGTAATTGCCATTGGTCCGTTTGCAATTATGGTTTTTTACCTCAAGGAGTCTTATACAGTATCCCATGTTGTTCAGTTACTTGGAGCAAAGGTTTTGGTCTTTTGCACTCATCTGAACACATCATATGCAATAGGTGGCTGAGACCTACATCATATTCTTATTTCAAATATATACACTGGTTTATTTAAGCAAGTTAGCTCTTATATTTCATGACACATTGCCTTCTCAGACTTAGTTCATATATTTTCCAGCCTCTCACTCTACCTTAACTGTTTCCATGGATAACCTTGAACAAGTTGCTTTGACGGATGAAACAATGGGAGGAGCTGGAGAAGTGCTGTCTGTTGCAGGTTTAGTGTCATTTCAGTGCAAAATTTTGTAAATCATGTGGTTGAGGGTTTCTGACTGTTTGTTTTTTTTGGAACATCAGATCTTGGCAGCTGTTCAGGGAATGCAACTGCTGAAATGGTGATGATGAGAACGTATCTTCTGGACTTTGATATCACAAGTGTACGTCCTCTTTACTGTTTGTCGGTGTATGATCTTCCATGTGCGTTAAAGGTTGATGGTTTTAAATGTTGTTTTGTGTTGGTGTTTGTGTGATACACTATCATATGTTTGGAGTCAATATAATTAGAAATTTATGCATGGATATTTTTTATGGGGATTGTTGAGTTGGCAATGGTGATGCCAAGCACTTTGTATATCATGCATGCTATGGTGTATCGTTGTTTTTTGTGTGAAGGATAGTTTTGTTCACTTCGCGTTCCTTTTTGGTCTGTTTGAGGGTTGATTGTCACGATCAAGTGGAGTTTTTTTTCCACTGTCTTTTTTGGTTCTCTCTGCAACTTACACCACATCTTTTTGGTTCCATGTTTTCTGCTATCTGTTTATATTTTTAGATTAAACTTTCCTCATTGACTTTCATGCTGAACTGAACTTTCGCCGTTATATCATATACTCTATTATTCTTGAGGGCAGTGTGCGTGGGAGTTATACACATGCACAATTAAGATTGTTGCTGGAGTTTCCTATTTTATGATGAATCATGTCAGCTTCTGCAGACTGTGTTTGGTTTTTTTTGTTACTTAAGCTTGGCAGTGTTTTGTTTCCTTTGCATTGCTCTTTGTCGTATTTTGAAAACAATACTTCAGTGTCTTGCTATTGTGTCAGAGGATGTGTCATGTGGTGTTGTAAGGATATGTTAAAATAATTTACTTTGTTTTCCAGCCAACGGTGCGGTTGCCTACCTGCTTTCATAGGGAGTATGGAGCCCGTGTTAAGGAGTTTATTATGCTGCGTGATCCAAAGAATAATGAGATCGAGGTTATGGTTGAAAGGAAGAATAGGAAAGTCGAGGACATGTACAAGAAAATCTACTTCAAGCATGGTTGGTTTGGCCTTCGGGATTTCTACCAGCTTGATATTGGTGCATGGATAGACCTCACGTATGAGAGACCAGACCTCATGCTAATGACCGTCAAGAATAGATATCATGAGGAAGTTGTGTACCCTGACTCTAACCCTCCTGTGATTGCCAGGTTGAATCGCCGAGTATGTGAGGGGAGCAGGGTTACCTTTAAGTGGACAAACATGATTGAGCTTGCACACTCTGATGTCCAGTCTGGTTTTTTGGTATCCCCTTAGTGACCTTCTTATATGTATATCTATTGTCCTTTTAGTTACATGCGATGATATTTCCTTTTTAATTAACCGTCCTGGTTTTTGGTTTGTGTCCTATGTGTATCGCAGGTGCTTCCGTGCATTGGATTTTGTCAAGATAGGCTCCCGGCCAATGATGCTGAACTCACTGTGATTGATTACCTGGGATTTGAATGGAAGTGCGACTTCAGGTTTGTTGAACATAATTTGTCCATTAGCTGCAAGATTGGTGGTGAGTGGGGAATGTTGTGCAAGGCGCGCCGCTTGGCTGCGGGTCGTTTTTTGGAACTGGCTGTTGCAAATGACAGTAATAATCACATCCTTTATCTGAAGTATGTTCCAAAATCACACACAGACCCTGAATTGTCTATGGATTATGACCGAAAGCGATGTCTGCAGGCCGATGCTCATGTGTTCAATTTCGCAGGTTTTTCCCCTTTTCCTCATTTACTTTCTATGAAATGCTTTTTGACGGTGCGTTCGGCAATTTTCACAACGCTGCTGTTTATTTGCTAATCTGTGCAGACATTGGTCCTGACATTGACTCTGTCCGATGGGATCTTTATAGGCTGAAGACATTCCGTGTTGAGTTTGATTTAGATGATGTGAGTGCTATTTATATATTTCATGTTGATTCACACTGTAAGGTTTATCTAGAACGAGGCTTATGGTTGTGGTTTAATCCATGCATTACGATTGTCTTTTTACGTCTGATCGTTGGGCAATTTACCCTACCGCTTTTTTGCGGTGGACAGATGCTATCTGGAAGCATGTCTGCGATAAACGTTTGCCCATATATGGAGCAGTTGCCTCAATGTTGATTGATTACTATTGCCTATTTAGGTGTTGCCGTATTGGTTTTTATGGTTAGGTTGTGACATGAATTGCTAATAATATGTCGTTGACTGCATTTCTGTCATAGGAAAAAGCGAGGTTGCCTCAATGCTTTGCAAAGGAACTTGGTATACATGTTGATGATAGGGTTATCTTGCGTGATCCTAACCATAATATGATTGTGGTTTACGTGGACAAAAATCGTGACAAGGTTTACTTGAGGCAGGGATGGCTTAGATTGAAGGATGTGTATGGCATTAACTTGGGAGCATGGATAACTTTGACTTATGTGCGATCAAATTTGTTTCTAATTAGGATTAAAAGAAGAACTGGGGTGGAAATAACCTATCCGAGTAACCCTTCTCTTGCTGTTCCAAGATATATCACCCCTAAAGGCGTGGTCTGCTTGGTGCATTTCTTTCATACAACTGTGAAAGTACTGGATTCAGCTGATATTCTATCTGGCTACTTGGTACATGGCTGATGTCCATTTTCCACTGTGTTAATTTTTGCTATGTTGTTTTTGTGATGAATGTGTAATCTTATTACCTTCGTTGTGAAACAGACACTGCCTTGGTTTGGATTCTGCCAGAGATTGTTGCCAAAGAAACCCACTATGATCAATGTTGTCGACTGGACGGAGACTGTTTGGAGATGTGATTTGTCCTTCGTTGTAGGGGATGGCATGATTTTGTGCAGGCTTGGAGGTGAGTGGAGGATCCTTTGCAATACTCTTAACTTGAAGAGAGGGTATGCGGTCAAGCTTGCCGTTGTTGAGGATCTGGATAACACAGAAATCATTATACGACATGTCCCTCTGCAATGCACTCACACCACTTATGTGAAGCCCATTTTCAGCCTCGGTAGGAAATATAGTTACAAGGTGAATCAATATTTGAAGTATTGCCCGGCCATGGGCACACATGCTTAGGGGTTGGGGTGTCCTTGGTTGCGACGTGATCAGGATCTGGGTCATTGCTATCGTTTGTTCAATATTTTGATTAGCTGTCTATTTTATGTACTTATTTTGGCAGGCAGGACTTTTGTGTTTCGACGTTGGAGTCAGTTCATGCCAATGTGATGTCAATGCCTGTGTAATGCTTAAATGAATTGCAAACTACTTTTTATCCAACAATTTACTTTTTATCCAACAATTTGTTGCCGTTGATATCCTTTTATGGTCCTTGCAGCGTATTTTGCTTTGATGTTTTATTATGACGTGTCTCACGTGGATTTTACGGATGCAGTCCGCATTGTTGCACTGATTGTGACGGCTCCTATTTTTTTTGTACGTATGCTTTTTTTAGATGCGCCTGTGTCTGAACATTGCACCTAAATTATGTTACATTGCTTTTTTAGATTCATATGGAAACGTTCACACCGGCAATTCTTCTTGCTGTGCGATGTGGTTTAAAATTAGTTTTCCCAACTAATTCAACCTGGATTAGAACAGCCATGGTGTGTCTGTTAATGAAAAACATTCACGTGATAATATTTGTCGGGGTGGGCCTTCATGTATCCAAGAGGAAAATCGATCTCCATTTTGCGGTGTTACAAATGGTATGCATATTCTACCAAAGCAGAGAACACTTACACCGGCAAAATATTATCACAGCGTTGGTAGAATATGCATTGGTTATTCGTCTTCAATTTAGTTAGGGCTTCATTATCCTATCAATGCGGCTTATTTTCCGTGTTGGCAATGTGATATATAGATGAGTTATGCAGATACTCCTATAGTTGTAATGACAGTTATCCATTATACATGGTTGAATGTGCTGTACAGATTGCATTAGAGTACTGCCCGTTTGATTTCTGAGTTTATGGCCACCTTCCATGTAGGCGATGTTTTCGGCTGAACATCGCGTGCTATATAGTCAGCAGGATAAACCCCTTATGGGTGTGTTCTTCTATGAGTCGATTCCGAGTTTAATAATTTGGTAACACGATTCTGCCAATCGGAGCACGATTTTTTACGAGACAAAATGTCTCAAAGCTGTAGAAAAATCGTAGCCCGATTTTTAGCATCATGCCAGTTATGATCTGAATTAAGTGAAGCCATCGTGCTCCGATTGTGTTCCAGTTTCCTTATGTCAATTGCCTATATCAGAGATGTGTGTCTGCTGAGTTTGATTGCTTGAATGTGTTGTAGTTATTAAACTGTTCCCATGGAGACTATGAAGCACAGAGAACAAGATGCTATATGTTTGAATTCAACCATGGTTCATCAGTGGCTAATTCATGGACGGTGAAGCAGGTGAACAATGAGATAATAGTTCACTATGTTCTATGTGTCATGTGGATGCATTATCATACTTTCAGTTTCCAATTGGTCAACATTTCTGCCTATACCAGTCAATTGTTATGATAGTGTTACCTCTTATTAGTTTTTTGGTCGGTTGCATTGTGTATAGTATTTCATTTGGGTGTGGTCTACCTAAATGGAAAATGTATGCTCAGGTTCCCTAAACTCTACAGATGTTAACCAATGGAAAGTATTATTGATATAATTCCAATTGGCTGCACACGTATGAGTAGCAAGTCATTGGGGTTGACAGAATTTGGATTAAACATGTGATATTGCTGATGTCATTGTCAACATAGATGATGTTTTTTGCCGCCCTGTATTCTAATGTCTCCCCCATCTGTTTTTTAAGTCTCTGACTATGGGTAGGCGCTATGATGATTGAGCTAACATGGACATCCACGTCATGATTTAAATTTGTTGCTTTGAAGTTATTGGCACATGTTTTAGGCTAATTAGTTTCTTATTAGTAGATTAGCACATGTTTTAGGCTAATTAGTTTCTTCTTGGTAGATTCATTTGCCTTTTAAGGTTTAACTTTTGGCATCAATCTGGAAAAAGTAACTCTGTCATTGTCCTATAAATATAGAACTCTTTGGTTCCATTTGGCATCTGCAACTTATCCTTTTTCTTCAATACAAGAGTCTTTTACATCAATATGATGTCTAACAGAGGTAACTTTTGTTTCCCACCATTAATGTGTCTGCTTTCCTATTTACATTGTCTTATTTTTTCCATACCGTCTATCTTTTTTTTGTTTTAGTTTTGGCCGCAAAATTTACTGCAATATCTGAGATTGCATGTGGACGGACTGCTTTTAACTTGAAGGCAAGGGTGATTAACCTATGGAATGTTCCGGACAAACTCAACCCTGCAGATGTTGGCGGTATTCACATGATCCTGATGGATGAAAAGGTATATCTTTCCCTTGCCCTTTTCCGCCCTCATCTTGGTGCTTGGACTAATTTAAATTTTATCATGTTTTATTACATGTATTATACTCTATATCTCATTAATGTATTAATGCAGTGTGCTAAGATCCATGCCACCATCAAGAAGAATCTGGTTCCACTCTTCAAGGATGATATTACCGAAGGCTCGATCTATGTCTTTGAAAACTTCATGGTTGGTTCCAATGACAGCACTTACAAGACAACTGACCATAAGTACAAGCTTAATTTTATGGGGGGTACAAAGGTGTGGAAGGTAACCCTTGCTGACATTCCCACCAACCATTTCAAGTTTGTGTCATTTGTTGATATTTTGGCTGCACCTCGAGAGGACAAAATGCTTGGTAAGGCATCAGTGATAACTGATTTTGCTGTCACTATTTTTTGGTGTTATTCTCATCGTGTTTGTTCGTGTCTGCTGCATTCCTATCTGATTAATTGCAAGTTCGTTGTGTGTTGTTATTTTTAGATGTTATTGGACATGTAGCGGAAAAGGATGTCCTAAAGGAGACAGAGAAAAACGGTAAAAAGAGCAAGGTTTTGGATATCACTCTTGAGGATTTGGAGTGAGTTGTTTTCCTTTTTTTGCTTAACCCCTGGCCATTAGGACTTTCTTACATGGAAAATGCGATCGATTTATGTGTTCATTTGTTTTATTTTAGATGCAATAGGCTGCATTGCACTCTATGGAACGAGTATGCTGAAAGAATGCAGCTATTTATCGAGACACACGATTCGGCACAACCAGCCATCATTGTCCTCCAACTTTGCAAATTGAAGAAGTTTTTTGGTTTGGATCCTATTTAGCGACATTCATATATTGTTGATGTTGTTTCCTGGTTGATCGAACATAACTTATTGTTGTCTGCATGTCTGTCAGGGATAATGGGAGTGTCTAATGCTTTCTATGGTACTAAAATGTTCTTGAATGCTGAATTACCAGAGGTGGCTGACTATAAGATGAGGTAATTTTTTCTCTCTTTATTATAGTCGTGCAATGGTTATGCATGGTTGCTCTGATAGTTTAGGGTGTGGCGTTTAACTTTTAAAAACCACAGATTGGATGAAGTTGATGTCCCTCTTAGTCAAGTCATGAGTCAGATGACTGCTCCAAACTTGCTTACTGTGTCTGAAGATTTACTGCAGACCAAGAGGATGACAATAGAGGACCTTATTGAATCAACTGAGGTAGTTTCTATATCCAACATCTCAAAATGTTCTATTTTTAGTAATTGATATGTTGTTATACAAGTCTAACCCATCCATAATCCTTTAGAAATGTGTTGGATCTGTGTTGGTGAGGACATGTGAACTTGAGAGTCATCTCGGATGGTACTACCAAGCATGCACTAAGTGTTCTTCAAGGGTGATTACTGTGGCTGGATCCATGCACTGTGACAAGTGCAAGATGCCAAGGACTGCTGTCCCTAGGCAAGCAAATACTTGAATCTATTTTGTTGAATTTGCCTTTTTCTATTTGTGCTATATTTTGAAAATTGGGTTGTCTAATTGTTTCCAGGTTCAAAGTACACGTTCAAGTGATTGACAATACCGGTTCAACCACATTCACTTTGTTTGATCGTGTCGTTTCTCAGTTTCTTGGTAGAAATGTTCAAGATCTTATTGAGGGAATGCAAAATGTGAGCAATTTCATTCTTATTTTCTGATTGGATGATTGCCAAAAGGTATGCTCGAATTTCCGTGTATTTTCAATGTGTAATGTGGATTGTTTTAATCTGGTGTGCACAGAGTAAGGAATCAGTTGTCTACCCAACCGAACTTGATGCTTTTGTGGACAAAAGGATGTTGTTTAAGGTCGAAGTTGGCGATGGAAATCTTCACCGCAGTTGGCGTAGTTACACAGTGAAAAAGTTGACTCAGGAGGACGATATCATCAACCGGTTCCTTACATTGCATGGTCTTAATGTATGTCTAATGCAATAGTCTGAATTCTTTCTTATCGCTTATTCATGGTGTCAATAATGTTCAGTTCCTGACCCCTTGATATGCATTGTTAGCAGCATGTGAGTGGTCTGGTGGAAGATGGAAGTTCTGGTGGTGGGTTGAATGACTTGGCTGAAAACATTGTTGAGGTATGCATGTCGTTCCTTATTGATTCTGCTGTATTGTTCGAGGTAGAAATTTTGATAATTAGACCTTATATTTGAAGCAATGTACTAATTATGTTTTATATGCATTTTCATTAGAACGAAGCTGAAGGCGGCGGTTCAAACCAGGAAGATGAGATGCACATCAATGATACTCCAACAAGCAAGTCATCTGGCAAAAGGGCTGCTGACAGCATTGAAGGCCTGGGTGGCATTCACTTTGAACTTGGAGAAGGATCGGCAACCAAGGATCCAAAAATTCCTTGCCTTATGATTGATGAACTGGACGGATAATTGTTATCGTATTAGGGAATGTGTTGTTTGTTGTGTCGATGTTGTGTTTTGTTTATTCCTTTCGTATTGTATTTTCTTATGCCTTAGGCTTTTCGTCTGTAATGTGTGCCAGAAAATGTTATCTTCAACAAGTGGCGCATTTTCGCATTTCTCTTTGCTTTTCCTTTCTTTTATGCCTATGTGGTTAACCATGATCTGAATGAAATGAAAATCTTTGTTGTGTGGATTTTTTGTTGCCCTTTTTACAATGAAGCTGTAATTAGTATGGTAATCTGGTAGAAATCCTCAACCAAATTAAAATAACCCAACATATTTTGTGCCCGGTTATACACGTTAATGAGAACGATGATGGTGAGCGTGATCACAGATTTTGGCACCTTATAAGTTGAAAAACAAAATTGATTCTGGTGTCAATGCTGAATTATACACACAGGATTTCGCCTGAAATCAAAGGGACACGCCATATCATGTTTGTAGTTTAATGACAGTGATTGGACTAAAATATTGGTGTAATGGGAAAAACAACATGGATGTAAAGGTTCTTAGGAAAAACTATCACAGATTATTAACAATGGATGTGGCTGATGTTTTCACAAGACTAGGAGTTTATGCATGCAAATTGCTCTAATACACACCATATATAACACATTATATTTGCCAATTTTTAGATGTATGGTGAAACAGTAATGACAATAGCCTAAGAACTCATTATATCTCTATTTTAATGGTGGCAGATCTCTATAAAATACTTTTTTAGCCCTGCAACTACTGTTCCATATGCCTAACCCAGGGTTAATTGTTTTTGTGTGAGACCACTTGGATAGTTCCTTGACCGTGGTTAAGTGATGGTCGAGTTTGCTTCCTGCCATTCTATATAAACAGCTTTCCTTATGCACTATATTTCACATCCTAATTGCTTGCATCTTAGTTTACACACATACTATAGCTTGCCTTATTTTTTCACTTCATGCTTCAATAGTTCATAACATAAACCGATCCATATCAATAACTATCTTGGTCTGGGTTGTCTGTCCATCTTACCCAGCTATTAGATATGGACGGCTGTAAAAAAGGACGTCGCAGTCTACCATGTGATGAACGTGCACACGAACATCCAACCTCCTTGCAAGTCGTTGGAAGGGCTCCTTTGTCTGATGCTACTAACGGTATGCTTCCTATATTTTACTCAATATTGTTTACTGCAAACTACATATCATGTTGAAGAATGCATGTCATTTAATCTTCTGCAGTGAATTTTGAACATGGTCGATGTAAGCCTTCATGTATCCAAGATGAAAATCGATCTCCTTTTTGCGGTGTTACAAATGGTATGCATATTTTCCTCTTTACATTTAAACTCTTCATTTTCTCACACATTTACCATGGTGTGTTAAGTGTTTGCTGTCATTGTGTGCATTCATTCAATGCAGGGTAGCTTTAAGGTATAGATGTGTATCTTATATACACCTCACATTAACTATTTATGCATGGTTTCCGGTTTCTTCAGTTGGTTTGCAGAGAAAAAAACGTGATACTGAAAGTGCTGGCTTTCACCATCGCTTCCAACCTGGAAAATACCTGCTTCAAAATGGAGCAAGTTCTCGCAGGACCGCTGATGAGCAGAATTCATCCAGTCCCCCTGTTATCCCAGTGGTCTTGGACAAAGGTTGTTGTCCGGCGGTATTGTGCAATTTTTTCTATTTGTGTGCAGTTGCCTGTTAATTTATTGTTTCGTATATTTGTCATCTGTAGATTGCAGCCTGCAGTGCGATGCTTTGGTCTGCGGATTTAATTACCAAGATCCAGACGTGCCTACAAATTCCGGTAAGCCACTATGGTGATTGTCATTAAATCATTAAATTAAGTCGATGTTCTGGTATTTAACCGCTGATATTTTCACGCGATCTGCTTGTGTTTTTGTTCATGAGGTGATGTTGATGACCTTTTATGGCGAAATGGTTCAGACTGGTCTGATCTATCAGCCAATTTAGGTAGATTCAAACATATTTGTATTGCTTTGTATTTTATTTCATAAGTAGCAATCTCCTCTTGGGCATTCCCCCCATATATTTGTCTCTCCAGGGTGTTTGTGTTTTGATGTGCTGTGCTCTTAAGAGTTGTTTTGTCTGTGTCTTTGTAGGGGCCATTGATCAGAATTTCCGATTGAACGAATCAGGCAATATACCGTGTCAGACAAATGCTGAGGATGACAATATCCCAGCAGATTCATGTTAGTATGAGTGTTTTTTGTAAACATGTTTTTGCTGTTCTTTCTACTTTCAGTTAATAGGTGATTAACGTCTCCATTTATTTCCAATAGCTGATACGGAAGATATAATGGAGGAGCCAGGCGATGCATTTATTTCAGGTATAATGTTCGTGACACAGTATAATCCGTTTCTGATGCAGTATTGTTTCAACAATATAATTATTGCTTGATGGCAGGAAGCCACTACGGTGATTGCCATTGAATCATTAAATTAAATTGATCTTCTGCTATTTAACCGCTGATATTTCACGTGATCTTCCTGTGTTGGTCTACATTAGGTGATGCTGATGACCTCTTATGGAGAAATGGTTCAAATTGGCCTGATCTATCAACCAATTCAGGTAGATTCAAATACATTAGTATTGCTTTGTATTTTATTTGATAAGTGGCGATTTCCTCTTGGTCATTCCCCTCATATATTTGTGTTCAGGGTGTTTGTGCTCTCAAGAGTCGTTTTGTCTGTGTCTTTGTAGGGGCCATTGATCAAAATTTCCGATTGAACGAATCAGGCAATATATTGTGTCAGACAAATGCTGAGGATTCTGATATCCCAGCAGATTCATGTTAGTATGAGTGTTCTTTGTAAACATATTTTTTCTGTTCTTTCTGCTTTCAGTTGATATGTGATTATCGTCTCCATTTATTTCCAATAGCTGATACGGACGACATGATGGAGGAGCCAGGCGATGCATTTGTTTCAGGTATAATGTTCGTGACACAATGTAATCTATTTCTGGTGCGGTATTGTTTCGACAATATAATTATTGCTTTATGGCAGGAAGTCAAGATTCTGAATATCTTGATATTGGAGGACCTACGTATGTCTGTCAAAAATGTGGTGCGATGATGTGGTATGAAGAACGGGTTCTCAAGCATACCAGGCCTGCAGTCCCCCAATTCTCAATGTGTTGCCTCAGAGGCAGGGTCGTCCTTCCTCCTTATCCTCGCCTTCTTGAGTATTTGTACGATTTGTACCACAAGCATGATAGAAATCATAAATTCTTCTTGGAGAATATCCGGTCCTTCAATAGCATGTTCGCATTTACATCGATGGGTGGAAAAGTTGACAATTCAATGAACAATGGTAGATCACCTCCAATGTTTGTGATAAATGGTGAAAATTATCATCACATTGGGAGTTTGTTACCGTTGCCTGGAAATCAACCTAAGTTCGCACAACTCTACATCTATGACACAAACAATGAAATTGCCAACAGAATGGCTGCTGTCAGGTATATCATGTCTGCTTATGCATTGACCTTTGCATGTGATTGATTATCGGTATTTATCTCAATATACAAAGAACGGAATGCATATTTCAATATTATTATTATTTGATTATATCTGCGTTATATGTTATATAAAAATGTATTCAATCTTCATGCTTATTACTATGTGTGTCTTTTTGATTGGGTAGCATGGACGACGACGACTTGGTCTTGAAATCAGCTATTGTTGGCAACTTGAAAGAAGTTCTTGACCAGCATAATCCATTCGTCCAGACTTATAGGACAATTCGGGACACAATAGTCCAGCAACCGGGTCATTCAAACTTGAAGCTGCGCATTTTAGGCAAGAGAGGTCGTGATGGCCGAAGGTACAATCTTCCGTCAGCTTCCGAAGTTGCTGCATTGATTGTGGGTGATTTTGACGCTGCCGATTTTGAAAGGGATATCGTTGTTGAGACTCAATCAGGATTATTGCAACGTGTGTCCGTGTACGAGCCCGCATATTTGCCCCTGCAATATCCACTGCTTTTTCCAAGGGGAGAAGATGGTTTTCGGAAAGATATTCCATTCAATGAAGAGCATGACCCAGATTCTACAAAAAGAGAATTTATCTCACAAAAAGAGTGGACTGCTTATAGAATCCAACAGCGAGGTGTAGATCAGTCAACCATTTTATTTTCGAAGAGGTTATTGCAACAATTTTTGGTGGATACTTTCAGTATTGTCGAGTCATCACGGTTACAGTATATTAGGCTGCACCAAAAAGAGCTACGTGCTGAAATGTACAAAGGGTTAACTGAGGCGATTTTAAGAGGAGAGACTGATCCAAGTCGTTGCGGAAAGAGAATAGTGTTGCCAGCTACTTTTGTTGGGGGTGCAAGATACATGATTCAGAATTACCAAGATGCAATGGCTATTTGTGGATGGGCTGGATACCCTGACTTATTCATTACATTCACGTGTAACCATAAATGGCAGGAGTTGGTTGATTTCTTGAAGACATACCATCTAAAGCCAGAGGATCGACCAGATTTGGTGACACGGTTATTCAAGATTAAGCTTAACCACTTGATAAAAGAAATCAAAAAGGGAGATATATTTGGCAAAGTAAAATCAGGTAACGAATGACACAATTAACTCCTTTGTTTTATGGTTTGTGGTAAACTATATAAATTATGTTAAATGTATATTGGTTGTGTTTATGTTACTGACGCTGTTTGATCTATATTTCAGTGATTTATACAATCGAGTTTCAGAAGCGCGGACTTCCGCATGCTCATATATTGGTTTTTTTGTATCCAGAATATAGATACACTCATGCCAAAAGTATTGATAAGGTAATCTGTGCTGAAATACCTGATAAAAAGACAGATCCTAAGCTATTTGAGATTGTTTCTTCGTTGATGATTCATGGACCATGCGGACCTCAAAACACTCATTCTCCATGCATGGATAATAAAAAATGCACAAAGCACTTTCCAAAAAAATTTGCAGAAGAGACAATTATTGATGTTGATGGGTATCCTGTGTATAGAAGGAGAGACAATGGTGTCTTTATTGAAAAAGGCAACACCTTTGCGGACAATCGATATGTTGTGCCATACAACAAACATTTGTTGTTGAAGTATAACGCTCATATAAATGTTGAGTGGTGTAATCAGTCTAGGTCTATTAAATACTTATTTAAATATGTCAACAAAGGCCATGATCGTGTCACTGCTGCATTTTATACTGGTGGAAATGGTACAGATGATTCTGCATGTGTGGATGAGATAAAAATGTACTTTGATTGTCGATACCTATCTGCATGTGAAGCTGCTTGGCGAATATTTTCTTTTGATATAAATTATCGAGAGCCATCCGTTCAACGATTGAGTTTTCATTTAGAAAATGAACAAAGTGTGGTGTATGGTGATGATGACGACCTTGAAGAAGTGGTTAATAACCCAATTATTCACAGGACCAAATTTCTGGCATGGTTTGAAGCAAACAAGGTATTTCCTGAAGGTAAAAACCTAACATACAATGAATTTCCTGCCAGATTTGTTTGGAAGGTCAACAAACATATATGGACACCACGTAAACGAGGTTTTGCGATTGGAAGAATTCATTTTGTGCCTCCTGGATCAGGTGAGATTTTCTATTTGAGGATATTGTTGAACTATGTAAAGGGTCCCAAGTCATTTGATGAAATCAAGACAATCAATGGTGTTAAAAAGGACTCTTTCAAGGAAGCATGCTTTGCTTTGGGACTTCTGGAAGATGACAAAGAGTTTATCGATGGAATTATAGAAGCGAGTCATTGGGGTACTGGAACCTTTTTGCGTCATCTGTTTGTTGCTTTATTAGTGGCGAAACAAATAATCAGACCATCTGTTGTTTGGGATAAAACATGGGAATATTTAAGCGACGATATGCTACACAAGCAGAGGATTCTGCTACAGTTTGAAGGTATTTTCAAACTTCATTTATAGCTATGTCCCTTCTACGTGTATAGTATTTAATGCTAATTATAATTCATTTGCGATATAGATTTGGTGCTTACTGTGGAGCAGTTAAAAACATACACTTTAGCTGAGATTGAGATTTGCTTGCAAGGTCATGGAAAAGGTCTTGACGATTACCCAGATATGCCACAACCAGATAGGTCATTGGTGCCAGAGATAAGTAACAGATTGATCCATGATGAGCTAAACTACAACAGAGATAGTTTAGCTGAAGAGCATCGCAGATTAATGTCAACAATGACCAATGAACAGAAGAGTATATATGATGCCATTATGAGAAGGGTGGAGGAACGTAAGCCAGGTATCTTCTTTCTATACGGCTATGGAGGAACTGGGAAGACTTATTTGTGGAGATCTATGGCTGCTGCATTAAGATCAAAGGGTGAAATTGTTATCGCAGTTGCTTCAAGTGGTATAGCAGCGTTACTTATTCCTGGAGGTAGAACTGCACATTCAAGGTTTTGCATCCCTTTGGATGTTCATGAAACATCTTCATGCACTATGACTCCGGATAGTGATCTAGCAAAGTTAATAGCTCAAGCAAGATTGATTATATGGGATGAGGCTCCAATGTTGCATAAACATTGCTTTGAAGCTGTTGATCGTGCCTTACGAGACGTACTTCGATGTTACAATGGGGGGAGATTAGATATACCATTTGGTGGAAAAGTTGTTGTATTGGGTGGTGATTTTCGTCAAATACTTCCGGTCATTCCGAAAGGAACACGACAAGAAGTTGTCCATGCTACTATAAATTCCTCATACCTGTGGGATTATTGTGAAGTCCACACTTTGACTACAAATATGAGACTCCTATCTGGAAGTTCCAGATCTAATGCTGAAGAAATGAAGGCATTTGGTGATTGGATTTTGGGTATCGGCGATGGAAGCATTGGGGAGAGTAATGACGTGGATATATTACTTGACGTGCCCCGTGATTTGCTCATTCCAAGCAACGATGATCCGCTAGCAGCCATTGTTAATAGTACTTACCTGGATCTCTTCCGTAATATCGATGATGTGTCTTACTTTAAAGATCGAGCAATACTGGCTCCAACAAATGCTATTGTTGAGTTGGTTAGTGACTATGTGTTATCTTTGATGCCTGGTGATGAGAAGACTTATCTAAGCTGCGATTCTACGTGTAATGCTAATTCATCTATTGGTGGTCCAGGTGATATTCATACTCCTGAGTTTTTAAACACAATAAGTGCATCTGGGCTTCCCAATCATGTATTAAAACTAAAAGTCGGCGTTCCAGTTATGTTGCTGAGAAATGTGGACCAGACTTTGGGATTATGTAATGGAACACGGTTGATAATCACCAAAATGGGAAAATATGTCCTCGAAGCAAAGGTTATTTCAGGAAGCAATATTGGTGATAAGGTTTTCATCCCAAGGTTATCATTAACACCATCTGATAAAAGAATTCCATTCGGTTTTCGGCGACGTCAGTTTCCCTTGGCTGTTTCATTTGCTATGACCATTAACAAAAGTCAGGGACAATCCCTTAATCATGTTGGCGTATACCTTCCACAATCAATCTTTTCGCATGGCCAGTTATATGTTGCTATCTCCAGAGTTACTTCAAGAGATGGGCTAAAAATATTGATCACCGACGATGATGGTGCATATACATGTCATACATCTAATGTTGTTTTCAAAGAAGTTTTCCAAAATGTCCGGTAATTAATATTGTACCATTAACGGAATCTATAATGATGCTACAAATGTGTTGGCTTTTTTCACGCACTTTATTTTGCTGTGTTTATATTGATTACAATCCTGCTGTTTTTATCCTTTTTTGCTCATCCTAGACCCGTGCGATAGCACGGGTTCACGAACTAGTTTTACCATAAGTATTATAAGTGGACACCCTAAATGACACATTATGTTATCCCATAGCAACTTTTTCAACTAGCATGTATATGATAAGATACGGGATTTTTCAAAGGAGTGTTACCCAAAAATTAAATTTTTAATGGCCATAAAGGGACTCAGAATCATACTTATTGATATTTCAATTTAATTATGAACTATGACTCCTTTATTTAACTGTCAATTACATTTACCAAAATGTTTGTAAAATTAAATTGAAATCGAATAGAAACTGCGTAATTATAAGTATTTATTACAAAAGAACTATGGTGCAATAAAAATTCAAAAAACTTGATTGTACCCCTATTAATTCCAATTCATCAAATGCACCCATGCAACTAACACAAATTACTAACATTGATTAAATGAATGGGTTTTGATATCATTAATATTGATGTGGGTTGGAGGCATTTTTTGCAGTTTGGAAATTTAATTTTTATCTAAAATATGTGTGAAAGATATACATTTAATTTGACTAGCCATAATTTGGGGCATTTAGGGTTTGAGGACAACATTATATCTAAGGGAGAGTTTGTTAATATTTAAAGTATAGTTGAGCAAATTAAGTTCATTTCGTGGTCATGGTTTATCGAAAAAGTAGACAAGAACCCTATTACTTTGTATTTTCTAATTGGTGTAATAAACCTTTGACATAACTGTAAGGCATATAAGGATTGTATCTTTTTGAATTGTAAGGGTATGAGTACCACTCATACACCATATAATAATAAAATTGGCAAACTAACATATAGTAAAGATGAGAAGAAAGACTAACCAAAATTTCACCACAAATTTCAACCATTGTTTTCAAATGTTTCCCAAGATTTTTCACTTAATTGTAGGCAATAGGCATGGAAAACATGGATTTTTAGGGTCTCGAAAAACAAATCTTTATGATTACAAATAATGAAGCCAATCTTTATGACTTCAATGTTGGATGTAGAAACCAAAATCTTTTGCACAATCATTTTAAAAAATTTAAAATTTTTTAGACTTGGACTATCAATCTTAACCTCGTCTCTTAAGAAATCCTATTGCTCGAGGGAGAGGTTTTCAAAAGACAAACAATGAGAGATAATCCCTTAAGTGTTTGATCAAGCACCTATGTTGGGTAAGAATTCATAAAGCCTGATGGGGATTAAGGGAAATTGTAGTTGTAAAATGATAATTCTTCAATTCCAAAACCCTATAAATAATGAAAGAATATAATGGAAAATCAAGGGCTTTTGGAGATATCCTAAAATGAATTTAATTTTTTTGGTAATTACTGGATTCAAGTTCCATTGCAACTTTTACTACCGTAGTTTCTTCATCCACAATTAGGGGTGAAAATAGGTTGGGCAGAGCTGGACTATGCTTAAATAGGTCGAGTCTAGTTGAAAAAAAGTAAAACCTAAGTCTGGCCTATTAGCCCGTCAAATGCTTTATTTTAAGTATGACTTACCTTTTTAATTGTCCAGCCTGACCTATTAGCCTGTCTAAAAGCCTAATTTGTATTAACAATTTTAAATTAACATTTGACATATTTATAAAAAGGCTAACAAACATATATTTTTTAAAGAGTTTAATGGTGGTGAGTTGACGGTTCAAAACAAGTCCATAAACTTTTTTAAAAGGCTAATAAGTAATTTTATTTTAGGGAATGTCAATAAAATTTTGTCAAGCATTTACATCCCAATTTCCCCCACTTTATTAGCATATATATATATATATATATATATATATATATATATATATACACACACAAATCCATTTTGTAGAGCTAACACATCCATATTGTAGAGGCTAATACGCTTGTATAATAAAATGTATTTTATAGAGGCTAATATGCGTGTATTATATAATGTAGTACATATAATTACACATATATGGGCCGACCTGATAGGTATAGTGGCTTTTCTATAAGCCTTAGCCTAGCCTATTTAAATTAATGAGCTTTTTAAAAAGCTTGAGCCTAACTTATTTAATAAACTAGCTAGACCGAGCGAAGCTTTAAGTAGGCCGTGTCATAGGCCCCTGACGAGCGGCCTGACCTATTCCCACCCCTATTCATATTAATTTTTCATTTAAAACTTTCCTTAAAAATTTCTTTGCTAAAAAATTATAGCAAACATATATTACATTATAAATTAATTTTTTTTACAAAAATAAACGATATTCATTCATTCAAATTGATGGAGTACATCGATACAATACAAATCCAAATTCGCTAAAAACAAAAAGGGAGAATCTGAGAACAAACTCACAACATCGATGTTAATAGCATAAAACGGTGAAGTACCTATGCCTACAAATATGACTAATATGACTATATTAAAGTCTCTGAATCAGCAACGTTGACAACGCCAAAGTCATTCTCATTGATCCGATCTGCACTTGCTCGAAGCTAATCTTTCAACTTGAATCAAATAAACACCGCACTAAGACGGAAAATTAGAAAAACACCGCACAAAGACGAGAAATCAAAACAAACAGAGTCGTTCAGAGACGACGAAATCACAAAAATAAACGAAAGAAAACAGAAAATATGTGAAATCACTTATTCAATTAGGATATAAGGAAAAACAACTCGAAGGGGTGATTTTTGGGTCAAAATTGACCCTAAATCACCCCTATGACAAGAAGAAGAAGGAGGAGGAGGAGGAGGAGGGTTTGAGAAGCGGAGAGTCAACAATACCAACATAAAATTTGTACACTATAAATTAATTTTAAAATGTTTGTTAAGGATATTTAAAAAAACTAATTTATAAAAAAAAATAAAAATTTTACTCTAAAATGAAAAGCTATGAGGATTAGCTTTTTCCAAAATCTATTATTATTTTTTTAAATAAAGGAGTTAACACATGAACTAGTTGACGATAATTTTTTTTTTTAAAAACAATGATTTTTTTTGGTAACAAACAAAAATAGCTTCATATTTGTCGATGTTGATATGTTGATATTTCCTCTTGATGCCTGTTCTTTCTCCATGTTTATTGGAAACAAACACAAATAGCTTCATATTTGTCGATGTTGATATGTTGATATTTCCTCTTGATGCCTGTTCTTTCTCCATGTTTATTGGAGAGAAAAAAATAGCTTCATATTTGTTTTAAATCTATAAAAAAATATCTCTTGAATCTTCGAACACAAAATCTATTTTTTTAAAGCTAATACAAACACACCCTAAATATTGAATATTCCACACCTTCATAATAATAATATTATTATTATTATTATTATTATTATTATTATTATTATTATTATTATTATTATTATTATTATTATTATTA
>Ga0228710_1001310_pt1 | contig 36883 bp, 18 predicted proteins | sample MedpolnodulmetaG_FD_177995 | JGI IMG/M metagenome (GOLD analysis project Ga0228710, IMG submission 177995) | Root nodule microbial communities from Medicago polymorpha collected in Santa Monica, California, United States - pink nodules | ecosystem: Host-associated > Plants > Roots > Nodule...
AAAAAAAAAAAAAAAAAAAAGCCAAAACTATTCTCTGTAAAAGAAGGTTCTAGCCTCATCCGTCTTTAGAAGGTTCAAAAGACTTTTTGGAGGGGATGGATGAAGAGTAATTTCGTTATTAGACGATGATCCAAGCTTAGCCAAAAAATTCGCATATTGGTTTCCTTCCCGGAGGTGTGATAACCTGTGACAATTTTCTGCTTAATCAGCTCTTTGTTGTTTTGAATCAAAACATCATAAACATGGAATTTGAAGAAAGGACCTTTAAGGAGGTTAATGTAATGAAGAGAACCACATAGCAAATCAGATCAGTAATTTTCAAATCTTTGGTCAGCAATAGCCCTTTGTAGATAACATATAACTCGACATACAAAATATCATATGAATCTTGAATGAATCTAGCAAAAACCTGATAAATAAAAATATGCATTATTTTGTAAGATTCCTCCACAACCAACTTTAACTGGGGAGCCCTTGCAACTATCATCAACGTTGAGAATGTCGTCGACGAGTTGTTGTTGTTCCACTTGATGAGCCTTTTTGAGGAGGCAACATTAGAAATAGAAGGGAAGCAAACTTTGAAATTGTCTACCATACTCTTTATGTTGGAATAGAGACGGAAGAGGGGCCAATTTTCATTACACAAGCACATAAAATTTATATTTCTTCATGCCCACAAAAGCGTGGCAGCGAACAAGAAAGAGTACTTGTGAATTTATTTTATATATATATATATATATATATATATATATATATATATAGGGTTAGACCTCTCAAATTCGTCATTAACTCTATTCATATTTCTAAGTACTCCACGTCTTTGTCAAATGTTTCTCAATTTGGTAACTTTGTTAACTATATTGACGTGGTACGTTAACTCCGTTAGTTTGAGTATTATGCCAAAATAGTCTCGAACTTTATTCAACTTTTATCAAAATAGTCCCTCCACGAATGAACACCATCTCGTAAATTGGGCAACATTCTTTCGCCTAAAATCTAAAAATATTTTCTAATTCATACTAGTCTTGATCAAATACCACCCACCATCATTTAATTTTTCACAAAGAAATAAATTTAGGTTTAGAAAATTTAGGGTTCTTCTTTGGAGAAATTTAAAAATTTAGGAATTTAGAAAACAAACATAAAAGATAAGAAAATAAGGTTAAGATTAGTGATGGAAAGAAAGAATTTGGGAGAGCAATAATGGAGAAAAAGATTGGACAACAATGAAGAAAAATGCAAGAGAAGAAGTTATAGTTAGAGAACAAGAGAGAAAAATTGACCGATGATTAGCCAAGACCGATCGGAAGTGTTTGACGTCATTGTCCACATCAACATAATTAACAATGTTAGATAGATAACGGAACTTTCAGAGAGATCAAATTGAGAAACTTTTGACAAACACATATACTATTTTAAAAGTGAGTTACGAAGACAAAGACAAAAATCTCATAATAGAACCACTTTATGCTAGCAGAAATGATAAACAAACACAAATGGGTTGACACAAATACAACACCGTATATGTATTGTTCATAAATCTCCATTTTCCTTTTTATCCCTTCCTTTTCCCCCTTATTTGTCTCTTTCTCCCTCTTTCTCATTCACGACCACCTCCTGTTTTTCTGCAACTCCGATCTCCAGCCATCGTCCACTGTTATCAACTCCATTATCCTATGCAATTTCGATCTCTCACTGAACCTGCAGAAAACCGATGGATTTCATCGACGGTGGTGAGAACGGTTTGTTCAGATCTGAAGGGATTGGAGGTTGACAACAATGATGGTGAGGACGACGTGATGGTGTGGTAGTGAGGATTATGGTAGTGGCGATGACGCAGGCAAGGACGGGAGAGGTGACCGACGAGTACGGTGGTGGTGGTGGTTATGACGGATGGTTCGGTGGTGGACGGGAAGAGAAGAAGAAGAAGAACGGGGAAGGCAGAGAAAAGGAAAAGATATGGGAAGGAAATTACAAAATTAACCTTCTATTTCACAATGAAATTACTGTTTTACCCATGATGTTGTATTTGTGTTATGAATTGTGTGTTTACTTATCATTACTGTTATACTAAAATGGAAAGTACTTATGTATCCCATACTCCTTTCGAATTTGGGTTCCCTTATGGGAATAAAGAACTAAACAATATTTTTTTAAGATAATAAAAAGACTAATGTCAATTGTACAAAAAAGGGAAAAGAGATTAATATCATTTTATTTTATTTTTTGGATAAAAGACACACTATCAATTATAATTTGTTACGAAACTCTTGCCAATATTTTTTTAGGGGTCTTGATGAATAAATTATAGCTGATATAATATGTATTAAGTAATGAGTTATTGATACATTTGTTTGGTCTACTTATTTTGAGATGGCACATTTTGTTTTCGTCTTTTGGAATGTCTTCATTTTAAATTACCAATAATAAGATGAAAGAACATTGAAAATGAATCATTGCGATAAAAAATAAATATGGGTTACAATGATGTAATTTTATAAATAATTTAAATAATATTTTAAATCATTTTTATTGTTACTGAAAACATGCAAGTGAGGTGGCAAGACAGAGGCCACCCAGGCCAGTTCCTAACATTTTAGATTACTGCTCTTCGCCCAACACATTTCGCTTCCACCCAGCTGAACTTCCAAAAATACTCATGCATTAGTTAACTAACACAAGTGTAAATTAAACATGTCTTAAATTTACATATGTGTGACTTAAGTCACGCTGCATGAGTTAACTCACGTGGATTATAAACCCAGCGTGAGTTAACTCACGCACGCTGGTATTGTTTTTCATATTCACAATGTTTTTACATATTCACGTGCAAATATACCAGGCACTGGTGATGAATGAATCCTAGTTCTACTTCTAATTGAATATACCAAACACAATAAATTCCTTTGAACCATCATCATATGTAAGCCACATGGATCTTCTTAATTCCATACCTTGAATGGAAAAAAAGGAATAGTAATTGCATCTATTTCTTTAAGCTATAAAGCAAAACAGTGACTTTGTAAGTACAATAACTAATAAGCATTAAAAGTAGCATAACCATTGAAGCAACGTCAAGCTCTAGATACCACAAAAGATCAAAATAGACCAGCGTGAGTTAACTCACGCTGGGTTTATAACCGGCGTGAGTTAACTCATGCGGCGTGACTTAAGTCACGCATGTGTAAATTTAAGACATGTTTGATTTACACTTGCGTTAGTTAACTAACGCAGGGGTATTTTCGGCAAATTTGCAAGGTGCGAGCGAAAAGTGCAGGGGGGAGCAGTAATCAACATTTTATGGGTCTTAAGCCAAATTTGAGAAAAGGCACTGTTTAGGGTTGGGAATAGGTCAGGCCACTCGTCAAGGCCTATGGTTCGACCTACTGAAAGCCCGACCCAGCCTAACTCGTTTAATAAATAGGTCAAGCATCAGCTTTTAAAAAGCCTATTAATTTAAATGGGGTAGGCTTAGGCTTATAAAAAAAGCATATCAGGCCTATCAAGCTGGTCCGTATATGAGTATATTACATTTCCCCACATTTATTATTTATATAGTAATAAAAAAAAACATTTCCTTCACATTCTCGTATTAAGTTGGTAGTTTTTTTTATCACATTGAAGATTTTATACATTTTTTTCCTGCTTAAGTGTTGATTTTGTTTTTCAGTTTCTTATTGTTTGAAAGTTTGTTAAGTTATCATTAAATACCTATATTGTTATTTGATTTGTGTGAATTTTATAAGCTTGGTACTTATACGCCTAAAGTTAAGTATGATTATCAAATTAAGTTTGAAATCCTTCTTGTTATAAGACATGATTATTCTTTAATTTCTATCCATCTACAAATTTTACGATTGTGTTTTATTAGTTTAATGTGTATCTAATTAACGTTTATCTCTATATTAAGTACGTTGCACAAATTGAAAAGAAATAAAAATAGATGAATGGACTCTATTTGAAATATGTAACACAAACTAGACTTTTAGGCAGACTAAAGGTCAGGTCAGGCTTTTAAAAAGGTCAGGTCAGACTTAAAATAAAGCATTTGACAGGTAAATGGCCAAGGCTTAGGAGTTAGGCCTTGGTTTTTTCAACTAGGCCAGACCTATTTAAGTAAAGCCCGACTCAACTCGACTCATTCCCACCCTACCCCTGTTACATGATAGATCAATTTTTTTATAAACGTTAAATGAGATATGCATTAATCATGGTGGTCACTATAATACGATGTTTTGAAATCGTGTTGACACTCTAAAAATTGTGTGTTAAATGCATTTTGTCCTATATATTATTAATAAAAAAGAATAACAAAACAACAAATAATAATTAGGCGAGCCGAACCAAATGCAACAAAGTTAAGTAAAACAACAGTAGACATACCAAACTTTATACGAGTTTCATTATCTGATTTAATAATTCAATTGATTTACTAACTTCAAAATTTCTCAAAGAGCTTCGTCATCATCCGTCACCATAAATCCATAATTGTATAAAATATATTTCTCTCTTACTCAAACATGAAACTTTCACACATGATGAAAATCTTGTTATATTAGGAAATCTAAATTCAAATTAGCTTCAATCTGAAACACAAAAAAGCATCCACAAAATAAAAAACAAACTTGATCTATGGAAAGGAATAAATATTTTGTGTTTTATGTATTGCTTCTATGATTTACATTTTACTTGTAAGTTTTGCGTTTTGGCTAGTGAAATGCTTAGGGGTGAAAATGAAAGTGATGGGTTGGGGGTGTGAAAATTAAACTATGATGGGTTGTTGTAAAGAAAAGATGAAACAGTTGATGGACTGAAGTCTGGTAATGATATGGGTCGTCTTTATGATTATTGTTATACATACTCCCTTTTAACCAATTATTTCTATATACCCCCTAGGCCATCGCACCCCTGTCATATGCCTTGGGCTAGCCCTGGCGCCGTCGTGTTGATGGCTCTAGAACATCTTAAGTGAACAAGCATGAACCCATCACGAGCCCCAGTTTGAGCAACACCTAATGGAGGAGAAGGCAGAGGTTGAGAACACGAGTGATGATGAGCGCGGCCGCAGAAAGAGGTGGAGGCAGAGACAGAGTAGCTGTATGACTATTCTAGTGGCCCACATGACTTGTCTGTGCTGGCCATGTACCATATTCTCCTAATCACGTGAATGTCCGATGGAGTAGTAAGATTCTACAACTTTAATATTTTGTGTTATGTTTTTAATATAAATTGAGTGTTGTGTTTTTTTAATTAATGTAAACTAATGTTAATTTTTTGCAACGGCGTGACAATTTAAAGTGCATAAACAATAGGAATAAGTTGGTGGATATACATGATAATGAAAATAAGGATCGGATACAAGAGCGATGAAAAACGAAATTTAGTAATTTTCTAGGAACGAGAAACTCATTTAACAAATATAATGACCTAAGTTCAAAATCAAGCTCTCATATAAAAAAGATAAACCAATAGGTTGTAACGACGATGAGTTTTCAATTAGGAGTCCCACATAGAATTTCCTCACTTTTAAACCACCACGCTGTAACAACGGAGACATAATCTTTCGAGTCATATACCATGTCATACTTCTACTCAAGTAGAAAAGATATAATTTTAAGGCTTATCTCCAACCTCTCATTCAATTCCTCACTCGACTCTCCAAGCAGGACTACATCGTCTATGAAATAAGCAGTCATACTCTCTTTCTTCTCTAGGATTTTTTTTTCCGCAAAATATCTTTAGGAACTCTATTGTACACCTTCCCCCAAATCAATGAAAACTAAGTGCAAGTGTTTTTATCCATCTGATATCGCTACATCACTCGTTGTAGCAAGTAGATCGCTTCCTTGGTCAACCTCCTAGACATAAAATCATATTGGTTACCAGTAACTCAAGTCTCTCTACTTAGTCTTCTTTAGTTATCAACAACTTGAGTCTCTTTTATTAGTTTGCATGGTTTCATATAACTTGAGTATTTATCATGTACTCTCTTTGGTCTTAAACATAAGCCAAAAAAAATATCTTCAGATTTATTGAATAATTGATGTATCTGTTTTGTATTATAAATTAGATACATTACTTATTCAATAAATTTGAAAAATGTATATTTATTTATATTTAAAAACAAATACAATACTATTATTATAAAATTACCAGATATCTCCAACGATCTTTTAAGTTTAATGTTTATAACAAATTAGTTTCTTATTTTATTTTATTTTTATAAAAAGTTGATCACTTAGGTCATAAAATATTTACATCGTTACCATAATTTATCCAACTTCGTTAAAAAGTTGTTACTTTAGCATTTAACATTAATTAAAGTGATAAATTTAAAATGTGTTTATGACATCAAACATAATTACTTACACACATTTTCTATTTCTTGTTACATTATAAATCAAGTAACCAATTAATTTCATTTCAAACCAAACCTAAATAAAACAAAAGTGAACCCTAATTTTGAGAGCAATGACTTTTTTTTTGTGAAGTATCTTAGTGGTTAGAATTCACATTTTTTGAGGTGAATAATACATATCCCTAACAACTCATTTGTGCTCATAGGAATGAGAGCAATGACTTCTAATCTACCAATTTAGCATTAAACGTCTACATAATAAATTAATAATGAGTAATGTGTATATCTAAACCCATTTAAATACTAAGAAGTGAATCTATCGTGGATACTCTTGCAAGTTGCAACCATGAATGTGACATATAAAACCTGTGCAAACATGTTGTAATAAATGTGTGTGTAAACGACTCATTCATGACGCAAAGGCTCCAAGAATTTGAATTTAAGATTGGCAATAGAGAACCGACATTGAACGCGGGTGAGTTACGGACTTGAAAACTCATTTAATTTTGGCTATTAAATTGAACTAAAAAAATGAACGTTATCCACATGTAAGTCACAACAACAACCTTTACACCGTCACTCTCGCTCCCTTTCACGCACTCCCCACACACACCACCTTCACTGTTCACAATTTTTATGTTGGTTTTAAAATTTGAAATATTCATATAATGTTAACTAATGCTCAGGACAATGGTTAAACATGTAAAAAACTAAGTTTTTGTGAAAATTTAGTGTAATCATTAATTTATAAAAATAATATATTATATTTTTAAGACAAATTATATTTATAAATTTCTTAACGATTGACATGAGAGTACCGATTAACAAGACACTTTGTCATCAACTTCGTTTCTGAATTTTTACAGGTCGGCCAACTTCGTCCCCAATTATGCGAAATATCAATTTAATCCCTGAATTTGTTAAATGTCAATCAAGTTAGTTCTTCTGTTCAAACGGAGCGTTAACGGGGCTGACGTGGCAGTTAACCTCTCACATGTCAGACGCCACGTAGGCAGGGATTAATTTGGCCGATAATAACAAACATTTCGAAGGACTAAATTGATTGATTTGCAGAAAATGTTTTGGCCTTCTTCCCAAATGGCTCTTTTCTTCCCCAAGAGCTATTTCTTCCCCAATTGTATAAAATTGGAACTCTAATTACACAATCTGCAATCTACACTTTATAATCACGAAAATTTCCTCCAATAATAAGTGGTCCAGTTCTGCCCCAATTCAAAAAACTTCAAACCCTAATTTTTTTCGTATTGAATCTGAAAGCCAAAATTCTCAAAATTTCTTGAAGCAAAACTATTGAAATTGAATCTGAAATGATGGGGGGTGGGAATATGGGGAAAAACGGTTATGAAAGTCAAGCTTCATCTTCAAGCTCCAAGTTTAATGGTGTTGTGAGAGTGCTTGAATGTTGGTGTCCTACAATTTGTGTTGTTAGAAAATCCAATACTTCAAAGCACCCAGGAAGGCCATTCTATGCTTGCCCTCTGCCAAAGGTTGGTTTAACTAATGAAAAGAGGTTGAAGATGATTGAGAAATGTAATCTTACTATAATAATATTGCCATCAAATTAGTCCCTGCATTATTTCTCTATCTATCAAATAGATCCCTACGTTATATAAAAAACCATCAAATAAATCCCTGAATTGTTTAATCAGATATCAAATTGATCCTTGAAAACAACTGTCTCAAAAACGCAACAAACACAAACAAAGAACAAGGCGAGCATCAACGATCACAGAAACAAAATAAACAACATGATCAAAACTTAAAACGAAAACACAAAAACGGACAAAAACAAGGTGAATACGAACACAAAAACTTGATAAACAATAGGAAAGGTGTTACCTTTAATCACAGCCAAACACACAAACTTCAAAAACATCAGAATCGCTGGAGATGATGATGATTTTGAAGGGGTGAAAATGGAGGAAGTTTTAGCGGGAAGAAGAAGGGTCAAAGACGTTTTTGATGTTCTGAAATGTGAAGGAGGTATTGGTAATGCAGGGACAAAATGGGAAAAGCAGAAAAATACACTGAAAAGTGAAAACTCAACTTTTTCTAATTCAATCAAATTAGTCCCTGAACACGTGGCTTCCTTTTTGCCATGCGTACAAGACAACACAACATGCAGGGCGACATCTCAACATGGCTAACGGAGCACTTGGACGGAGGGACCTTTTTGATGGACGTCTGACAAATTCAAAAATTAAGTTGATATTTCGCATAATTGAGGAACGGAGTTGGCCGACGCGTGAAAATTCAAAGATAAATTTGATGGTTCACTTTATTTATTTATTGAACTTTGTAACACACAACACAACAAAGGTAGAGATGACAAGAAAGCGCGTGATGATTTCATTGAAACAAGTTTGAGGGTAAGCTTGTGATACTAGTAGTGGGCACGTGTCAATAATACCAATTGGTAAAGTAAACGAATTAACTAACCAACTAACATTGGACTTTTATGGAAAGACAAAAAAAATCAAGCAAGATGCTAACAAAAGCCTATGGATCATGTTTAACCAATTAAAAATAATAACTTTTACGTAAAATTTTGTGTATTTATTACTTTTACATGTATTTGACTCTTACTTTTAAGATAACTTTTTTTTATATTGAGTTTCTTAAACAACACTTCCTCTATTCCGCAATAAGTGAATCATTTGCAAAAAAATACTTACTTCAGTCTTTATTATAAGAAACAGTTGACTTTTTAGATACATTGAATAATTAATGTATCTTGTTATAAATATAGACTAGATACATCACTTACATAATGAATTTATAAAGTCAATTATTTCCTATAATAAGGACCGGATGGAGTATTGTCTAAAAAAATTGATCAATTTCACTTTTCAATATAATATTAATTACATTTTTTCAATTATAACTGTAATTAATAATACTTTCACTATTCTCAATTCAATATATTCTACTTTGTATTTATTATAAAGAAGAATGCACCAATACTTGAAAATGACACTCAAAACTATTTTTCTCTCTATTTTACTTATACACATTTTTTAATATGTGTGAAATGAACAAAATGTTCTCTTTTAATACATTTTGATTTTGTCTTATTATTCAATTCAACTTAAAGTTATAATTTGTAACTTTTAATTTTAAAATTAATTTTTAAACATAAAATTTATAGTCAAACTCACTTTTACACAAACATATTCAAACACTAATCAATTTACTTTCAACTTATTTTTAAGCAAATTGAATTATATAAAATCCATTTATTCAAAATTATATCTTATAACATTAAAAAAGGATTTTTCTTTTTGACCAAATACATTAAAAAACAATTATTTATTTTTAGCAAATTATCTATAAATAATAAATGAATTGACTGGAAAAATAAATGAATTGACTGAAAAGAAGTTTCTGGTCTTATCATAAAAAAACAAAGGGTACAAACGGTGATCAAATTAAAATTAAAAAAAAAAGTACAAACGGTGAAATCTAATTGGACCGTTTCGAAAAGAAGCAAATTTACAATCTAAGTAAGTTTATCAAAGCCCGGATTCGAAATAAAAATTTCTGAAAATTTATAAAAGAAGAAGAGAGAGAAAAAGAACCATATCCTAATTTGTTGTATCTATCTAAACAGTACTGTTTTTGTACTATTGTTTTTCTTGTCTTCAAAAAAGTGTTGTTGTTGCAACTGAAACTGATTCAACAACACAAATGGAGAAAGAACCTCAAAGTGATGTCAAAGATTCTTCTTCTGCTGAAGTCTTGTCTGTTGAACTCTCTGCTCCTCCCAATTGGAAGAAACTGGTCTCTCTCTCTCTCTCTCTCTCTCTCTCTCTCTCCCCATTTTATTTTATTTTATGAATTTATAATATATAGTTTTTTTCCTTGAATAACATGATTTTTATGCAGCTCAGATTTTTTTAGGTTTTTTTTTCTTCTTTCAAATATATTGATTTTTGATTATTAGCTTTATGTTTATAAGTTCAATTTCTTGATTTCAATTCAGCTCAGATTTTTTAGGGTTTTTAATTCAATTTCCTTCATTATTATTTTTAATATGATTTTTAAGTATTAGCTTTATGATTATAAATTTAATTTCTTGATTTTTATGCGGTTCCTATTTTTTAGGGTTTTTGTTTTTCTTTCAATTTTCTTGATTTTCATTATTATTGTAGTTATTGTTAGTTGTTACTGTGGATGTGGATTGATTTCTGACTTTAATTGTCTGAAATTCTGTTAATTAATTATATTTCTGTAATGTTATGAAGAATTTACTGGTAGATTTTGGTTCTAGGGTTTACCTAAATGGGGTTTAATTTGCAGAATTTGGTACTGGATTTTGTTTCTAGGGTTTTCTTGAAATTACTTGTAAAAAAACAAAATTGGGGCTAGATTTTGTTTCTAGGGTTTGCCTATATGGGGTTACCTTGGAGAATTTGGTACTAGGTTTCAATTTTAGGGTTTTTTTGAAATTGCTTTCCTTATTGTAAAAAAAACAAAATTGGTGCTAATAATTTTAAGCAATTTAGTGCTAGATTTTGTTTCTAGGGTTTTCCTGAAAGGGGTTACCTTGAATTTGGTACTAGGTTTTCTTGAAATTACTTAACCTGTTGTTAAAAAAAAAAAAGGATTTTATAGGGTTTTCTTGAAATACTTCAGTTGGGATTTTATACTTTGTAAAGTATTTTTTTTGTTCTTGTAAAGTTAGAATTTTTTTGTTTTTCGTTGGGAATCTAAAATGTTCAACATTGGGTAGAAATAGGTTTTAGGTCATACACCAAAATGGCTTAAAGTTTTCTTGAAATGACTTAAGTTGGGATTTTGAAGTTTTTGTTTTTTTGGGTTCTGCTACCTCGTAAAGTTTTGATTTGTTTTTTCTTTTTGTGGTAATCTAAGATGTTCAGCATTGGGTAGTAATGGGGTTTTTAATAAGGATGATGAAAGATACCATCTTACACCAAAATGGCTTAACTTTTTGTCTAGAAAATAGTAGAACCAAATTTCCATTTGTGGTCTGTTTGCTTGTTCTTTTTGAGCTTATTGATGTTGTCTTTTGGAGATTGTGTCTTAGGTTTTAATAGCAAAAGTTTTCACTTCCACTTTTTTCTGTGCCCTGTGTGATTCAGATAATTTTTGTGCAAGATTCTGTTCCATTACTGCATTGTTATGTATTGAGCTTATTATGATGTTGTGATTTTCCCTGATTTGCACTTTGATTTTATCCGAAGTATGCTATAGAGTATAGATCAATTTGATTTATTGCAAGACCAATTTGTGAATAAATGCTTCAGAATGTTATAATTTTTGGTGAAAATTATCCACTAGCAAATAACATTTTCTGAACTGTTCTAGGCTAGAGCATTTTGTGAACTATAGTGCTTACTGTTTGGTGATTTACTGATATGATAAGGTCCTCGTGATTTCGTTTCTGTTGTAAATATGTTGACCAGCACTCCATATTGAAGTTGGGGGTTTGAGGTTTAACATTACACTGACACATGTGGTTTTTTGTCAGTGTCATGTCTGATGTTTGTATGTGTTAATTAGCAATGTGACTATTGCTAACATGTTTATCTTGTTGTTCCTTTTAGTTGTATGCTTTATTGTGGAAATTGTTTTATAACGCATTTTTTATTTCACTATGCAGTTCTTCCCTAAGAAGAAAGGAACACCAAGAAAACCTGAGGTTGTTTTTGTTGCTCCAACTGGAGAAGAGATAAGTTCCAAAACACAATTGAAGAAGTACCTGAAAAACCATTCTGGGAATCCTGACATATCAGAGTTTGATTGGGGAACCGGCGAGACGCCAAGGCGATCATCAAGGATTAGGGAGACTGCCAAAACAACCCCACCACCTGCACAAGCTGAGCCTCCGAAGAAACGTAGTCGGAAATCATCTGGTTCAAAGAAGGATGAGAAGGAAGCTGAAACTGAATCTCCTTCAGAGGAGGCCAAGGAAAAGGGAAAGTCTTCTGCTGAAGAACTGAAAGCTGATCCCAGTGATGCTGATAAGAACGTCATTGATGAAACAAAGATTGACGATGCAGAGGAAATTAAGCAAAGTAATGTGGAAGGTGAAACTGTGACAGCTGAGAAGCCTCAAGTCGAAGACACATCAATGGAAGAACCGGCGAAACAACTGTTTGAGTATGCTTTGAATGCTGTTGCCGCTGAAAAACCGCAACTGGAAAAGCCTCAAGCGGAAGACACATCTATGACTGAACCAGTTAAACAACTTTCTGAGGAAGCTCTGAATTCAGTTGTCGCTGAAGAACCACAAGTGGAATATCCTCAAGTGGAAGACACATTGATGGCAGAACCGACAGAAAAACTTCTTGAGGAAGCTTCGAATGCAGCTGTCGCTGAAAAGCCGCCATTGGAAAAGCCTCAAGTGGAAGAAATATCAATGGCGGAACCGGCTGACCAACTTTTTGAGAAATCTTTGGATGCTGTTGTTGCTGAAAAACTGTCAGGGGAGGCACCAGTTGAGTTGGAAAAAGAAAACAGTACAGCTGAATTGGAAAAGCCTCAAGTGGAAGAAACATCTGTGGCGGAACCTGTGGAACAACTTTCTGTGGAAGCTTTGAATGCTGTTGTCGCTGAAAAACCGAAAGAGGAAGCACCAGTTGAATTGGAAAAGGAAAATGGTACAGCTGATAGCAGTTACAAGCAGGAGAAATCCGGCGCAGAGGAAAGCAAAGGAGCTGAGAAAGTGAGTCTCAATGTTGAAGATATTATTAATGGTAAGAATGAAATTCTAGCAAGTGATGAAAAGCAAACAAATCAAGGTGAGGAGCAAGTGAAGAAAATGGTTGATAATGAAAGTGTTATTTGGAGCTTTGCTCAATGAAGTAGCTTAGTATCACTAGTTAATACTTAGTGCTTTTTTTTTGCAAAGCTTGGTAGTAAGCTTCTTATATGCTCTTTATCAATACTTAGTGCCCTTAACATTTTTTAGGTGCTGCTATTGAAGATGTTTTAGCTATTCTGTGACATTCTGGATGGTTGTAGTCTTGTTTTCTGTTGTAACATTTGGGTTTTACTTAGGAGATTAAACTTGTATGCCTCCTAGATCAGATCTTTTGGTTTTTCATAGAGTATATCTGAATGTAGATTGTAGACTTCTGTCACATTTTTCATGTGAACTATATGAGGAACTGGATTTTATTTTGGTTGAATATGTTGACCTATCTTTGATATGGATTCTCGTTATAAGATACTCGTGTTTGGATGAGCGGTGAGTTTCATAGAATTTTGGCGAATCACGTGATTTTATAAAAACTACATTTTGGTGTTAAATATTCAATGCTTTAAAATGGTTTTCATATAGAAATTAAATGCTTGTGCCCCGGAAAATTCCATATGTTTGATAATTCAACTCATATTTTCATCAAGTATCATTATTGTCCAAACCAGGTTCTTTTATGAAGAATTGTAATAATTCAATCTCATGTATCTACTTATTTTTTTGACTGGATATGATACGCTTCTTAAATATATTTCTGATTCCTAATATTATAATCACAATGGAAACTAGCATATGATAATACAGTATATAGTAGAATATCAATCAACCTATCTTATATAGTTACATGTTATATTCAGGAGAAATAAAGTGGTTTGAGAGTAGGGCACAGGGGTTGGAGATTTATAAGAACAGATCTCTCACTAACATTTGTTAATTAACAACAAATTACTATCCCCTTAAATGGTGAGTTGTGAGATTAATATGAGTGAGTATTATCCTCTCCCACCCCCGTAACAAGGACTAACTATTGACCCTCTACACTCTAATGTTCAAAAAATAAGCTAGCAACACACATTCTAACACACACTTTCTAACACGCTCTCTCTGATTGGTTAAAATTCACATGGGTCCCACCAAATTCACATGGGTCCCACCAAATCATGTGGGTCCCATGGAATTTTAACCAATCAAAGAGAGTATGTTGAAAAGTGAATGTGTGTTGTTTATATATTACATTTAATTGGTTTTAGCTTTGTATTTGTATTTGTGCAATATTCTTTCCAATTTTTGTTCCGAATTTCGTTTTGAAAATACAAGAATTGTGTACATGTAAGACTTGTTTGGCTTGAGCTAAAAATTCCATTGTGTTGGATCAAGATTTGTTGCGGTCCGTAAAGTGATACAATCATGCTTCAATGATCGTTTGATCAAGATCAGACGATTTCGATTTGAACTCGGTATTTTAGGAATTTTAAAATAAAAATTAAATATGTTTTTTCTTGACTGTAATGTCTTGATTGCGTGAATGTGGGGAAAAAGTGACTGCAATAAATCTGATTTTTCTTTTGTTTACTTTGAAGATGAGTGTAACTCCTATTGACGATTGATTTTCGGCAAGTGTAAATCATCTAATGGGGAGAATGAATTCTCTCAATCTCTCAATTTTTTTCTCCTTTCAAGTGTTCTCATGTTTCATGATCTCTACCACTAAAACTCACTCTTATTGAAACTTTCTTTCTCTCTCCTTTTCAATGAATGGTGGAGATTTCAATGGACTCTCATGTCACACGAGAGAATTCATTGCCGTCTATTTAAGTCTATTCAAAATGAAGTTTATACATATTCATTTTTCATTTTTATTAACAACTAGAAAGCGACCATTCTATTTTCACTTAATTTTTTTTTTAATATTTTATAGTAAATAATGATTTTTTATTAATTTTTCTGTTTATTTTTCTAGGAGCACTTTTTTGTTCAATTGTTCTACATATCCTTGCGATCTCAACTTCTAAAGTTAAAGAATCCTCTTCATCCATGATGCTACGAAAGGTATTGATAACCCATTTACATACCCTTCATATCTAGCTTGATGAAAAGGTTGAAAATAACAAGAGTGAAAAGTATAAAAAAGGTATACTTTATGAATGAGTTAAGGGTGATGAAAGGAAGAATCTATTCTAAGCTGCTGAAAACACCCCTTTGTTAAATTGCAACATCTTTAGTTTAAGGCTAAGAATCTTATTCAAATCATGCTAACAATCTATCACATTTTGAAGAAAAGCTAAGAATCTTTAGTTAGATTATGACAAGAGAAAAAGTTATCTTAACAAATGAAGTTACCTTTATTGATTTACATAATATAGAGGAACACCATCATACTTTCTATCAAGTGGAATATCTTTCTCATTCTTAATATGCTTAGACTTCAACATCAAATGGTTCTCTCTTCCTCATGTTCATTCTTTCTTTGGCTTCTCATTTTATCAGCAACATTTTCTCTAGGTAGGTACTTTATTGATATTTATAAAATTTTGCTTTGATGTTTTCATAGAAAAAGGTTTGCAATTAATGGACATCTCTATAATTATATACTACTATGGTGAGATGAGACTTGAATTGTCCGATGTAACAATTCCACACATTCATGTAGTCAATACATCGGTAGTTGTTGGATCGAAATCCGATGATATAGAAAGCAAACAAAATTCAATTTGTTTTAAACTTCAATATATTAAATTTGAAATTTGGATCGTCTGATGTCGATCTAACGACCACCGATGTGTTAACTGAGAATTTTCAAATTCAAATATTATTTTAGAGTTACATTAATTTCAGATACTAAATTGTATGACTTCACAATTTTTATATTAAAGTTGTGATTTAGTCAAATAATTCTTCAATGTCATTTATATGTATTGTTTTGCATGACATGGATTTTCTAACCTACCTTCAAATTTTTCTTTGGTGCAGTATTAGGGAACAAAGCATTTACTGGAACATATGGAGTAAACTATGGTAGAGTAGCTGATAATCTACCTCCTCCTGAAAGTGTGGTTACACTTCTCAAAGCTGCAAAAATCAAGAATGTAAGAATCTATGATGTTAATCCTCAAGTCCTAAGTGCCTTCAAAGGATCTGGAATAGGACTTAGTGTTTGTCTTCCGAACGAACTTTTGACAGACATTGGCGTAGGCGAAGATCGTGCCATGAATTGGATTAAAGACAATGTTCAACCATATCTTCCAGGAACAAAAATAGTTGGCATTGCTATTGGAAATGAAATTTTAGGTGGTGGAAATATTGAAGTTTGGGAAGCTTTACTTCCTGCAGCAAAAAATATCTATAGTGCCCTTGATAGACTTGGCCTAGCAAAGCAAATTGAGGTTTCAACTCCACATTCAGAAGCTGTATTTGCCAATTCATATCCTCCATCTTCATGTACATTTAGGGATGATATAGTACCTTACATGAAACCTTTATTGGAATTTTTTTCACAAATTGGAACACCTTTTTATATAAATGCATACCCTTTTTTGGCCTATAAAAATGACCCTCAACATATTGACATAAACTATGCTTTATTTAAGAAAAATCCTGGTATTTATGATCCCAAAAGTAAACTACATTATGACAATATGTTTGATGCACAAGTTGATGCTGCTTATTTTGCATTGGAGAAATTTGGGTTTGATAAGATGGAAGTGATTGTTTCTGAGACTGGTTGGGCCTCTCATGGTGATGATAATGAAGCTGGAGCAACTGTGAAAAATGCAAAGACTTATAATAAAAATATGAGAAAGAGGTTACTTAAGAGAAAAGGAACACCTCATAGGCCTAAAATGTTGGTTAGGGTTTATATATTTGCTTTGTTCAATGAGAATTTGAAGCCTGGACCAGGATCAGAAAGACACTTTGGATTATTTAATCATGATGGAAGTATTGCATATGATATTGGATTTACTGGACTTAAACCTTCCTCAGCAACTTCCTCTTTCCTTTCCTTCAAGGTATGTAATCCCTCTTTTCCTTTCTACATGTTTTTGTAGAAAAAGTTTATGTCTATTTATCTGTCTTTTTCAAAGTTTAGTGTGATGTTAACTATTGTTTTGTCAATGATAACCTTAATTATTTATCGTAAGAGAAATTTATGACACGGGATACTAAAAATTTGCATAAAGAGATTGCTCTAGTGAAAACATTTTGGTTCCCAAATGAGAAAATTTGCGTATGAAAAGACTCTAGTTTTATTCTTATTATTTTTTTTTTTTTTTTTTTATGTATATAACATTTTCCATTAGAATCAAATTTAAAAATTTGAGGGCATGAATATTTATTGTATCAAAACTATATTTATAGCTCACACTAGCACACTAGTCCATGATTTAAGTTGGTTTTATACTTATGCATAACTACCATGCTTAAAGATTTCTAACAATTATAAATTGCAGGGAATTGGGTCTTCATACATGATGGTTTCTTCAAGCTGTGTGGCAATTCTTCTTCTTCTTATAGCATTGTAATCAGTTAAAAGATTGTAGATACAAGAACTGAATTAACGATTCTTTGAACCCTGTAACAATTTTTTAAATACATTGAATGTATGGAAATTTCAAAGCAAATTGTTAGACATCTCATTGTATAGCTTTTGATTTTTGTTTTTTATTCCTCTCTAACTTGTTTTCTTACGTAACCTCCATAATTTGTTAACACTAAAAATTGTAATATTGGCTTAATTTGTGTCAATGTAACCAAAAAAAAATTTGTGTCAAGCATTATTTGCTGGAGAATATTAGCGAAATACTAGCTTTTAAGTAAAATCACCCGGTCCTTCAAAAATAATAAAAAAAGGTGGGTCAAACTTACACCAAGTGCATTCACAAGAGAAAAATGTTTTTATTAATTTATTGGATTGAAAGAGCACTTACAAGGTAGGTAATGCATTTCATTCATAATCATAACAGAGTATCTAAAACTTAGTTTAGTACATTATAGAAGATATAAGAGCTAGTGTGAGAAGGTCCTCTGACTATGTTGTGAGCGACACTAGATAAGATTGTGTCACACCCAACTTCTCAAAGTAGCACCCAACTTTATCGTCATTCTCCGTAAATGGAGCTTTTCAACTTTCTCAGATGAGAGAAAAGAAATATTGAAACCTAATACTTATGAGCCGTAATACCAAATTTTTGTTGCTGAAAGACCTCTTCTTGCTTAAACTTTTGGATGACTGTAGTTGCCCTTTGTTGAAGTGAAATGAGAGTTGCCCCAAATAACAATGTTTGCTTTAAACACTATTTATATATTATTATTTTTTGCGAAACATATGGTGAGATGTATATAAGCTCCTTGGGTCTTGGGTAGAGCAACTTGTCTCTCTATTTTAATTTCTACATATATCAAAAACACTTACCAAATCATCTATTTCTATAGACTTTCCCAAACATTGAATCAAACAAGCACACCCCGATAGCATTAAGTTCAATACAAAACTTAGACATCTCTTAATGAAATTTCAATTTTCATATCCATATCACCTTCACTCCTATATATGTTTACCATATGCGTATAACTCCAACTATTTTGCTTGTAATCGTCATATTACTTTATATCCTTAAATAGAATTTCAAATTCTTCAACTAATCGAACATCCGCAAACATATTCGACAATGTATTATACAAAATAAAATTTATAGATCAAACGTTTCCTATAATTACTTTCCACAAAGTCAACCATTTTAATGTTTTTATTGTCACAAATAAGAATATTCTATGATAAAACTCTCCATCAATGGTTTTCACATTGCATTATCAATGCTGGATTCAAACCTAGGACGGACAAGAGATCTAAACCATTTCATTTAAGTGTTTGCTAGCACTATAATGAGAATATATTGTATAAAAAAACAACTAAAAAGTCGAATTAATCTGAAAGATACATCAAAGGAATTGCAATGAAACAATCTCTTTTACTAAATTAACATCTCAACAAAGATTTAATTTTTCTTAAGCCAATTACAAAGTTGAACAAGACAGTGAAAACAAATGAGGTTTTGACTCATCCATGAGAGTTTGATGACTTTTTTCTCACTAAAAATCAATCGGTAGAAATTGAAATTTGTTAAAATCTAATACTTGTAGCCACAAATAAAAAATACTAACACAACAATATTGAACATATATTTTACCACATAATAATCATCTACTAGTGAAAGTAGTGAGCAGTAATAACATTTGGGCACAAATGAAGCATTAACATATAAAAAAGGAGATAAAAATAAAATGTATACAAATTTATTTTACTGAAAAAAATAGAAATATAAAATTTGATAGTGTATCCGTATAAAAAATATATCAATTATCTCCCACAACTCACATTTGATTATTATTTCTTTTTGAAAAATTTATGAAGATATTTGTTTTTAGTACCCTAACTATATATATGATAAAGTGTAAAGGAAAATACCAAGAAAACAATATAGTGTAAACATTTTTGCAAAAATATTTATATATAAGAACCATTGAAATTCTATGGAGCTTATTCATCATGAATTTTATGTTTGCTAATGTTAAAATCTTATGATCTTCCTTAAAATAAATGTTAAGATCATGATGTTCGAAATGTTAAGATCGTGATGTTTGATTTTTACAACTGTTTAATTAGTTATTTTTTCAATTCAATTTGTGTTGTTGCAAATTATAGTCGAAAAACTTATATGATAAGAAGTGAAGTATTACATGTTTCAAACTGAACCCATCATATCAAATACTCTTGCAACTTTTTATGCATACTCATTTTATCAAACTAAGTGCATGTATCAGTCTAATGGGTATGGGATTAATACTGTTAGTTAAACCCATACCCATTAATCCCATTGCCACTTCCTCCTTGTCGGATTCATAAAAAAATAAATAAATAAATGAATGAATATGGGTTTAACTAATAGTTTCTTCATCTAACTTAGCCCATCAGTCTGCCTTCCGATTTGCTCTATTTGTCTTCTTGATCTCCTTGTCAGAGAGTAGTTTCGTACTTGCTCCCTTACTACGCGTAAACAAAAATATACCTTAATAGCACTGCACAAAATTATAAAATAGCAATAAGAACTTGCTCCTTTTTTTCTTCATATTTTATAAAAATAAAAAGACATGAAATTAAAGTAAATAAAATAAGAGAAATCCCAGTCGAAACCACAATTGCCTTGTTGAAATTAATCAACAATCCCCAACAACGGCGTTAAAAACTTGATGCTTGATATAACAAGTGTACTATACTCTTATCAAGTAAAAATAACAATAAATTTGTTTCTACCTGAATTGTAAAATTTATACTTAACAATTACAATTCAAATCAACATTCTTTTAAAAAAAAAATTACGATTCAAATCAACATGTGTAAATTGGGGGGATTGTGCAGGGCATAAGTTGATTCAAAACGAAATAAACACCGATAGAAAAGTTATTAGGTAATGTTCGATTCACTTCTCTTTTGCTACTTGGTGTGTCCAGAGCCTAAATAAAGAAGATTATAAGGAGTATTATTTTTAAGGGTTAAGTTAGTATTTGGTCCCTATAAATGTCTCAAATTTTGTTTTTAGTCGCTCTTAAAAATTTCAATAACTTTTGGTTCCCAAATGTTTTCCGTTGCGACTTTTTGTTCCTATTTTTCCGTCGACTCATGTATACCCTCACATTATTAAATTAATTTTTAACAATATATTTAGAATATATAACAATTTCTTTCATAAAAAATTAGAATTTTTAACAAAATATGAATCAACTATGAATTTTAAGCGCTATAAAGTTAAAAATTCATTTTGTCAAAAAAAATAAAGTTAAAAATTCATATTTAATTGATCCCTTATTAAAAAAATCAATTTGTGTAGGAGGAACGATTTGATTGAGTAATATATTTCATTTTAGCGTCTTCAAAAAAAAAATCAAACTTTTGCGAGATATTTATATAATGTACTAAACATGATTGAAAAAACAATTCAAAATTTTGAAGGAAACACATAAATTTACTTAAAAATTAGGAGCAAAAGTTGTGATAGAAAAGATGTAGGTGCAAATTTTGCTAATTTTTTTTAAAGGGACTAAAAACAAAATTTGAGATATTTACAGGGACCAAACATTTATTTAACCCTATTTTTAATAAAAGGGGTTGGGATACAATTAACTTAGCGAACATCATTTTAAATTAAATAATTTCAAATGCTAGAAGGTAAAGAGAATCTTCAAAAGAAAAGGATTAACCACGTTAAGGGTGTTTAGATGTTTTCTCTCAACAATTTCATTTTATTGATAAGATTCAACTCAAAATATTTGATGAATGATCCCTTTACTATTTTATTTATAAAATTTCAACTCTTCATGCAGGGTGGATCTAGGACTAATTTTTTGGTGTGCTTAAATTAATAGTGTCAAAAAAATTATCCAATAAAATTAAATATTATGTACTATTTCACCCAAAATAATAGTTTTCGTCATTTTATTATTCCAATTCCATTTCTAATTCTAATAATTGTTAATTTGAACAAAATAAACCGTCAAATTTCTCTAACATTTTACTTTTATAAACATCTTTCGTATGAACAAAAAAATTGAAAAAAAAAATTGGTGGGATTATAGCCACACCAAGCTTTATGGTGGAGCCATCCATGTTTTATTGAATCCGTTATTAGAGGTAACAAAATTTTGTTTAAATTTATTTATTTTCTCCTAAAAAAAATTATTTATTACCCATTTGTGGAAATGAAATGAATAGATTCAGATTGCGAAAGAAGAGTGGGTTGTAGCTTGCCGATGACTGGTAGTGATATATAAGTTAAATTTTTCTGTGTAAATAAAAAATTTGTTGTTATTGCTCTTGTATGACATTAAAAGAAGGGGTATTTTGGTGTGTATTATTGAATTGGGGGACATGTTCAGAATCTGAATTGACAGCAAGATTGATAGAGGATTATTATTCTTCAATTTAAAGCCAGAATGACATACATGGTCAATCAAAACTAGTTTCAATTGCATTTTTAGCTCTCCAACATTGAGTCTATGAAGCACGGACACAGACATCGGACATGACACTAACACAGACACGTCGACACGGATACAATTTTGAGAAAATGACATAATACAATGTAATCACAAGTGTCGGTGTCGAACATGATATGTGTTGAACACCGAGACACGCCTTCAATCAGAAGTATCCGTGCAACATAGCATTGAGTACAAAAACACGATTTACATGGTCAACTCCATTACCACCACAAACCCTTTTTCTACTAATGGAAAAATATGTTTGACTTGCTATGCAAGTTTTGTTCTCGAGGTAAAATCAGAGGAAATAAGGTATTTAATTGATGTTCTTGAACTAAAACCAAGGAGAATGCAATGGACAAAATGGGGAGAGGTTCAATTAACATTATTTGAGGTCTAACATGGGAATATTTTTCATTTAATCCTTTGCAAAATTTTATAACTTTGACTTGTTCCTTATATTTTTGAAAATCAGAAACAATATGTGCTAGGGATTTCGATAGTATCATTTCTGGCATGATGAAAACTTTCAACTTCTTTCCACATCACAATTAGCCGAGTATAATGGCTTGAGAGATATCAAGAGTACCTTGTTGAAACCAAGTTAAATCATCTGTAATATCAATGATTCTGATTTCTGAAGCTTCCCTTGTGAAAATTGAAGTTCATGATTTGTCCAAAATGAAAAATGTTTTGTTGAGCCATATAAATTATAATTGACTTGGAGATGCTTTTAGAAATTGATTGTTGAAGCCATGAAACGACCATGTTTTTTAAGTGAATCCATTGTTCATTCAAGATATCCGTAGAAGAGGGACATAGAAAAGTATCGTCAACTAAACATAGTTTATTCTTCGAAATTAGGGCTAGTCATAGCGCGAGACCAAGAAAACTAATGTTTGCTACCAAGAAAATTAATGTTTGATCAATAGGAAAAGAGAAAAAGAATGTTGTCTAAAAGTTATCACAAAATAACTGTAGAAATATCATTACTCTTAAAACATTGAAACACTGAATCTAATGAATGACACCAAAATGATTCCTTCCTCAAAACCACTCTATCATCTTCACTCTCTGAAGTTTAACCATTCCCAACGCACTATACTAAATTAAATGTAGATGTATTCTTACTTAATAAACAAGCTTATTTTTTAAAAAATGTTACTTTTCATAAAAAATCGTTGTGATCTAAGTCAACCCAATCTTTAGCAATGGTGACTAACTACGTACCTAAAAGAGTTTAGTCGTATAAGTTAGATAAAATATTCATGGATTAAAATATAAATTTGAAATCGGTACTAGTTTCCCTAGAACGAGACCACCACATTGTATGCATCTGAGGCAGCTCAAAGAGAAAACAATCCGAATGGTTTGATCGGTATTTTTTACCTGAAAAAGTATATGAAAACACTTGTCAAGTTGTCATGATTTTACATCAAAAAAGAAAAAGACTAACAAACTGCTAATAATGCTACATCATTGCTACTCGACATTGCATGTTCAATTAACAAAAAAAACAAACAACTAAAATTTCATAAAATTATGTTTAATTTTTAATGATAATGATTACAAAATAGTTAGCATGTTCTTTCAAAAAAATTAATAGTTAGCCTGTCATCTTTAACTAGTTCGTTGACATATATTTTAAATACAAGATATTGATGTGGTCTACAATTCCCGCGTTCATACAATCGGTATTTCAGTAACCATCATATCAAAATTTGACGGTCTAAATTTTAAAATTAGTATTTTAGTTTTAAAAAAACAATCCAAATATGTATTAAAATCTAGATTATTCGATATTGATCAAACGATCATGAGAATGTGGGGATTATCGATCAATGATGGATTAGTGTACAAATAGCCATGCCATAATAGTATATCAATTGAAGCATGCATGGCTTGAATTTTGAAAGCTATTGTAAATTTACACCATTAACCATTTTATTAATGTCATTCATACAACAAAGGAAGCACAAATTAAAAAAGTGACAAATCTCAAAATAGAACAAAAGAAGAAGCAATTCATCAATCTTCTGTAGTAGGGTGCACCGAGGTTTCAATGGTCCCATTATCAAAGAAATTCTCACCATTGATCTGATCAAGTACCAAAACCAATCCCATGGCAAAGGACACATCAAAATCAGGTTGAACACAAAGCATGAACACTTCTTTACCAAGCATAACACTAGTGGTGGGGTCCACTTTACGACGAATCTCAGCCACTAATTTCTTTGTGGCATTAAAAATCTTACAGCATCTTTGTGGGAAACATCCTTCAATGAGGTACTCCACACCTGGGTTATCGTGTACCTCCACCGTTATGGTCATTCTTGACCGTGCGATTATTGATGATCTTTTCACATTGAAGATTGGTTTATCACCGTCTTTTCTCTCTCCTTTGAATCCTTCCCATCGTTGATGAAGACTTGGTTTCTGTTTGAAAATAACAATCCATGTTAATTCAATCATTAAAATTAATGTGAATTAAAAATAGCATATACAAGTTTTAAAAATAATGTACTTTTGTTTTGACGATTAAAGTACCTTTCAAAAAGTAAGTTTATCACCCTTAAAGAAAAAAAGGTAAGATTATCAAAAAAATAATATTCCTTTGACTGAAATCAAGGTGCATTTCTAAAAATAAAAAAAACGCTTAATTAATGATTTGGTCCCTTAAGTTATTTGTTGGTTACAATTTAGTCTCATAAGTTATTAACGTTACAATTTGGTCCCTTTAAGTCATCTTCCGTCAACCAAATAAATCTCTACCGTCAAAACCGTTAAGCCAATGTCTAAGGTGAATACACATTGCAAGTTGTCACGTCACCGTTGACATGTTTCTATTTAACGTTTTGGCAAAAGATTGACGGTGATGATTTATTTGGCTAACAAATATTAACTTAAGGGACCAAATTGTAACGTTAATAACTTATGGGACCAAAATGTAACCAACAAATAATTTAAGGGACCAAATCATTAATTGAGCAAAAAAAAAAGATGATTTTAAATAATTATATAAAATATTTTTTAACAAATTATTATTATATTTTTATTTCAATTTTCACAAAAACAATATAATATATATACAATAATTGTCTAATAATATATCTAATGGTTAATGATAGATAATAAACTTGTCAAAAAAAATAATAAATAACAGATGAATATAATTACTTACTCATTAAATATTTTTTTAGTTTGGAAAAAATCTTGAAAAGTGATTAAGGTAGGGTATGTTTGATTTGCAATTAGGAGCTCTCAAACTGTTCACGCAACTAAACGGTCCTAAGATAGTGAAATCTTGGGGTCACAAAGATTTTTTTTGTGTGAACCAAGTTTCCTTACGTTCAATTGCAGAGACTAATATCTCAAATCAGATAAGATCGTAATAGATGATAAAATTCTTTAAAATGTTTAAGGTCCCGGCATTCCACTACTAGATTTGAACTCATAATCGCTGGTTAAATTGGAAGAGATCAATTAACTTCTCATCCAAGTGTTCGTAGTAGTTGAGAGATATAATTTTAGATCTTAGCATCCCAAATCTAGATGTATATTCAACAAGAAATTAAATAAATATGTTATTGGATTTTTAGTTTGATCCGATTGTAAACTATGTTTTTTCCTCATTTTACGTTAAAATTCAGATTGAAATGAAAAGGAAACTATACATTTGCAATCCCAACTTACAAATTTTGCAAACTTCAAACAAAATATATTCAAGAAAGAAACTTCAACCCAAGAACAAAATACATCTTCAGATTTAACCAAAGATCTTAGTTTAAATATGGAAATACATCAATGTTAAATCTAGCGAGAAAGAATTTTATCACACATTTTAGTTCTACACTCATGCATTAGTCACGTTGCACAGATACGGATGCGGATAGCAGAAAAAACAAAACAAAAACTTCAAACCAAGTATTTTACTTTGATCATATTAAAATTAAACTCTAATTTTAATTATGTCTTTTGAAACAAATTGATAGCCAAAGTTAATTAAGACAAAGACTTTACAACCAACAAAATCTGAATCGGTGAGTGGACTCAGTGAGTGGACTCAGTGACAGAAAAAGAAACTCAATTACAATTTACAAACACGAAAAAGAAACACAGAATAATGATTCTAGTACATACCTTTCGACGCAAGGTGAGAAGAGAGCGACCATGTGTATTCATAAGAACAAGTTCTTCCTTATCACGTGTGTTTGGTCCATACGAGTCAAACCGGAAAACGAGTTGTCCTTTACAATCATACACAACAAACCCATCACCACTGAAAAACCTAGATGTTTTCAGAACTGTGAGGTTGGTTTCTTCTTTGTATACATACTCATCTTGAATAACTAACTCTTCAATATTCATTTTCTTTAAGGGTTATTGAAATATGTGAGAAGATGAATGAGTTGAATTAGAGTAAAGTTATAGTGTGACACACCTTAAATAGAAGAACTTTTAAGATATGCTTTTTATTTTGTGCTGTAAAGGGTTGTCTGATTTTGTATTAGAAACGTGTTTTTGTGCTAAATGGAAAAAGAATATTTATTGAGCTGGGAAAATATTGTAAAGGAGGGTGGAGAGATATTTCATTCAGATTTAAGACCGATATTGCTTTTGCTTAAGAAATATTTTAGGTGTTTATATAGAATAGTCACACTCCACAAAACAATAAAACATCTTTTATAAAAGACAAAATCGCAAAGGCTTCTTTCAAAAAGAAAATCATAAAGGCTTACATCTAGATCACACAATACATCGGAGCGTGGTGTGGCGTATTTGATGGTGAAACGAAATATTAGGTAATCGTAACTGCTTGCATATCCAACGAAATTTCAAAAGTAACATTTTGTCATTTATAAAATTTCAAAAGGAAAGAGCATAGACATGAAGAGAAGTCAAGACTCAAGACAGACTTGAGAAGAATTAAACGACCACCAAATGACAGAAGTCGACTTTTAAATCCCGGCAGTCTAGACTTGATGCTATGCAGAAGAGGTTCCCAAAAAATTGATCAACGCGGATCACCCTCGATAGAAAGGCCTAAATACACAAAAGACACTTTTCCCACTTTACAACATAGAACAAACACTGCCTCATTCAACCATGAATCATAAATATTGACACCCACTAACATACTTTTATGAAAATTTACTCTCAAACAAAATTAGAATCACCCTCATAGCCCGGGTGTTCGCCCAACTCTTAACACCAAGAAGCAAAGTGTCGTCTGCAAACTGAAGGTGCGTAACAGACACAGTGGATGTTGCACCAACCTTGTAACCCTCAAAAATGTTTTCCTTAACCAATGACTTCATCATGATATTCAACCCCTCCGCAACAACAAAAAAAAGAAAAGGAGAGAGAGAGGGTCACCCTGGCGCAACCCCCTCTCTAAAGGAAACTCGTCAGTGAGACTATCATTCACTAAAACTGAAGTCGTGGCAGTTGAAATGCACTCCTTTATCCATTTTCTCCACAAAAATGGAAATGACATCCTTCCCATAACTACATCTAAGTACCCCCAATCAACCAAATCATATGCTTTTTCAAAGTCTACCTTTAATAATAATAATTCCTTTTTTAATTTGTGAGCCTCACCTACAACTTCATTTGCTATAAGAATCCCATCTAAAATTTGCATATTCTGAACAAAAGCTAACTGATCTTTCGAAACAACAGAACCAATCACTGAGTGTAATCTATTAGTAAGGACCTTTGCCAAGATTTTATAAATGCTCCCCACCAGAGAAATGGGACGAAAATCATTCAATTTTTTAGGGTTGTCAATTTTTGGAATAAGAGCTATGAAAGTAGAATTAATATCTCTTGACAACTTCCCATTCTGATGAAATTCCACCATAAAATGCATAATCGCCTGCTTCATGTCAAGCCAGAAATCCTTAAAGAAACCAAAGTTCACTCCATCCAGACTAGGACTTTTGAAACTGTCACAATCTCACACCGCTGCCTTAACTTCCTCTTCTGAAAAAGGCTTAGTCAAACCCCCGCATTCCGCATAACTCAGAGTCTTGAAAATCAACTTGTCCACTGCTGGCCGGGCCGCCCCACACTACTTGAAGTGGGCCGCAAAATGAGAGAACACAACTTGGCGGATGGGATGAACTCCCTCCACTACCCCACCCTCAACAACAATAGAGTGCAAGGCGTTTTGACGATGTCGACCCAAGAGAACGGAATGAAAATATTTTGAATTCGCATCACCCTCTCAAAACCACTTTAACCGAGATTGTTCCCAACATATACTAGTATTTGCACGGGAAAGAGAATAAATATCAGAACAAATACCATGCAATTCCTCAATAAAAATAAAAAATTGTTATGCATTACTCAAAGATCGAACCATAATCAAAAGCATTAAAGCTTATGAGAACCCAATTTCTGTCACTCATGTCACATTGTACTAGTATACCATTTTTTTTTTAGGAAGTCTTAATGATTTGTGTGTCCATCATTATGTTTCTCCTTTTTTATTTTATTAATTTTTTTTGAATGATGTTATTTATATTTATTAAATATCAGTATTATTTTCTATAGAAAGAAACACGTGAATTTTAAAAAATTCAATATTATGATATTCAATTTGTGGAAACAAAAAGAATCATATATAAGTTTCCATTTGTTGTTTGTCGTATTAAATCAATAATTATTTTTTAAAATATATTTGCCTTATCTTTTGGTTAAGTCAGCTCATATTTATTTTTGTCGTTGTGAATCGGAGATCTCTGCATGTTGATATTAATCCGTTGAGTTGGGTAAGACGTTAATAGATTACAAGATTTTTTTTCAAAGATTATGCTTAAGCTAAAAGATATTCATTAACATCTTATCCAAGTGCTCTTGGGTAGCTCATGTTTATTTTCTTTTTTTATTTCCGCATGAGAATAAGTACAATTCAAAAGGGAAATTTTATATTTCTTATACTACACATGAATATTTGGTTAATGAACTCCATCAAAGAATGATTTAGGAGAACTTGAATTGAAGTTTTGGATAAACCAATTTTTTGTTAGACTATACGAACCCCACAATCGAACTCCAAATTACCAAGACTTCCTTCCACTAAAAACTAGAGGATTTACATAAAAAAAATTGGTTATTTCGGTTAAAAGTCTTCATTTTACTTAAGCGTTTTAAATTCACATTATCTGTTTAAATAATTGAGAGTTTGGGACAAATTTGAGAGAAGAAAAAACTTAAATTTAGGTTAAAAAGATATATTAGTTTTTTTTATTTAAATGGTTTCATATGATTTGAGGTTATTAAAGAAAAAGAATACTAAATAGATTCTTTTGACGAAAAATAGGTTTTATTTTATTTAGATGAAATGTGGTGTTTTGCATAATGTATTCTAATTTCTAAATTCAAAGAGGTTTAAAATGGTTCAAACTTTAAAATAGTTCAGTGTAGATGGATTTTTTTTTTAATAAAGTGCAAGATGGATGTTGATTATAATAAAAATAAAATGGAATCGAATCAAATAAATAAACTTTACTAAGAAATACATATAATACAAAAATTGACCATGTTTTTTAAATGAAAATCAATTCATGAGTAGATATATAAAATTCTAACAATATTATATACATCTACGTATACATGAGTATGATATTAAGATGCCTATCTTGACAAGATACGCCCTAATTATTAAGGACCCATTATCCTCATGGGATATCTTAAAGCAGAGAAAAACAAAATTGGTGAAGAATTTTTTGTTTGGTGAAGTAAAGCAGAGATAAATGAACGTACACAAAAATACCATAAGCATAATTATTCTGAATTGAATTCATGTAGGGGTGTTTGCGGTACGGTTTGGTTCGGTTTTGAAGGTAAAAGTCATCTGAACTGCAAGATAAAAAAGCATGCGGTTTGGTTTGGTTGGTTGACTTTAAAAATAACATCCAAACCAAACCAATGCGGTTTGGGTTGGATCAGTTGATACGGTTTTTTTCGAGACGATAAATTTTTTGTTTCCAACATTAAAATCAGGTTAAAAAGTTAAAATACAACATATTTTTCAACAATGTTTTAAATTTCATCAAATATTACAATTTTATTTTCATTTTACAATGTTTCCAACAACATAGACCAAGTTAAAAACATGGACAAAACGTAATCCTATTTTCTATGAAATGCAAAAGACTAAGATTTTAAATAAAAAGCAAAGAAGGAATCTAACAAGAGAAAAAATATGTAATTTTATAAAAGTTTCCATTGAGTTTCTATGAGTATATATGTTTAATTAACATTTTTCTTATGTTGCGGTTTGGTTTGGTTTGGTTCGGTTGAGCAAGAAAATGATCCGTTTACATCCGAACCAAATGCAGTTTTGTGCGGTTTGGATTGATTCGGTTTACGGTTTTTCTATTGGATTGGTTCGGTTTTGAACACTCCTAAATTCATGAAAAATTGCCACTATGTTAAAAAGAAAAACATATGTAACTTTTCATTTCTCGGTTTAAATACTTATGATACAATTTTTATATATTTCTTATAATATTTTAAAATAAAAATTGTGGATTTCTCATATGGTCAATAATCTGCCAAAGAGATAAAAAAAAATCATAAAATTTTCACGATCCAAAAATTTAATGAAGTACAAAAATTTAATGATCTTGCATTCATGGACGATCCAAAAATAAACAAAGTACAACAACAAAATTACTCTTCTCATTCTTTAATTTAATTCAGATAACGATTTCGTTCTTTATCATTTTTTTCATGTCATTTTGATCAATTTGCATATGTATTTTTCAAAATTCAAATCAATATGGTTTCATTTCGATACAAATTTCTAGTCTTTAAAACTATGTTTTTCAGTGATGTTTTCATATGACTTTTAAGTTGATTCTTGAAAATTCATATATAATCAAACAAAAGGACAAAAATAACGTGAAAAAAATAAAAGACAAAATTGTTATCTAAAATGATAAATGATATTTGTACAACCACTTTTTGACAACTCTTTAAACAACTCTCTCTCTCATACACACATGTGTTTTTTATTCTCTCTCTTCTTCTTTCTCTCTCCATTGTTTTTGTCCAATCACAAAAGGAGAAAATTGGTTGTCATCAAAGCTGTCTAATTTTAGTTGTACAAATATCACTCCTCATCTAAAATTAAGTTAACAAGGGTATGTAGGCCTTGGCCCTCACAACTTTAGAAAAAAATATTAAAAATAATAATACCTATATATATTATGAAATAAAAAGAGGGAATGATACTAAGTTTAATTAAGTTATTGAGGTCTACACCATAAATTATAAGATAAATATATTCAATTAATTACTATCAGACTAAATGTCATGATCTGAGCTCGAATTTGGGATTCCCACTTATGTGTATGGGTTTTTAAGTGAATGTTTTCACTTTGTCGTTCTACAAAAAAAAAAAAATTATAATACTTTACTTTTACTAAACCAACAAATTGCAGAATGAGAACACAAATTCACTAAAGAACAGAAATGAGAAATCCAAAAATTTTCATTTTGTGATAGAAGCAACGATCACATTGTCACAAAAGGAATCATGAGTTTTGATTTCCTTTTCAATTCGGTGATTTTTCATTGACAATAAAAATGAAAAATTCATTTAATATATAAAAAATATGAAAAATTGTAGAGAAGAATTATGATGCATATTTAAAGACATATACTTATATTATTTTTGCGCTCTTTCAAAAAAAAAATGCAAATTTTTATATGATACCTACACCACTTTAAATTTCTGGGTCCGTCCATGTTAATAAGTGACTTTTTGTTTTCACTTTATAATTCAAAATATCAAGAGTCGCATCCATATAATTCCATCGTTCCTTTGTTTTTAGTTTTGGCCTAAATATCCCGGTGGCTGGAGCCACCTGAGGTTTAATTTGTCTCATTGTGTCTTGGAGAAATTTAGGAACCGTAAAATTCAGTATATATGCTATAGTTTTTATCTTTTTGGACAGAATATATGCAATAGTAGAACTGCTGGAGATTATAATTAGATTCTGTACAAAAGTATTTTGTAAGTCTGTTTTATTTTGTATACAAAAAACGACATAGAGAAACTGATAGCATATGTTTTCTACTATCCTTAAGCAGTGATTTCCAGCATGATTTTGATTCTACGTCTACCACCGTAAATAATATTCTTCAAAAAAATATCTTTGCGGTGGACATTTTTTTTCTTGTATCACAAGGGGAAAATTAATCAGAGCATATATGAAATCTAGTTTTACAAATTAATATATTTAAAATCTATTTTTGTTACTGTAGAATCAAACACATACTAATCAAACAATCAAGTTTAAGTTGTTAACAAGTTTCACCAAACTCAAGAAAACTTGGGTTTGATTCCTAAATGAAACAACTTTTGACAATATATTATTTATCTCTTAGTCGAACTCCAAATTACTATCGCTCATTTTCCCGAAAACTGGAAGGTTATAAAAAAAAAATCAAACACAAACTTATTGATTTTACCTCAAATTAAGGTTTGATTAGGTGATGAAGTGTATGCTTGTTTTTTTTTTCTTTCCAGGTAGTCAAATGGCTAGAATTCACCTTCTAAGGTGAATAAGTGGGGTGTTCGGGGTTCGAATCTCAGCCCCTGCATATAATAATGCATTGTCTTATCAACTGAGTTATGCTCACAGAATAGTGTATATGCTTGTTTCTAAGGTAACAAAAATAGATTTTGAATTAATTAAAAGCTAAGTTGAATGTAAACGGTTTCAATTTATTATTATTCGACTTAGTTTTAAAAATCAATTTTTGCATTTGACTAGGTGATAAAGAAATTGACTCATTTTGTCAAAAAAAATAAAAGAAATTGACTCATATCTCATAAAATGAGAACAGAAGATTAACATGGTTTGATTAGGTGATGATATGCATGCTTCTTTATAAGGTAATGAAAATTGTTCAGCTCATTTTAATGAGATATGAGTCAACTTCTTATCAATTAAACCGACTGCTGTTTACTTTTTTTTTTTTTAAAACTTTGAATTCAAAAACACCCGATAGGATGAGTAGACATATTTTACATAAATGTTAGATTAAAAAAATATATTTTTCTTCCAACAACATCAAAGAAAGGTTATTATATATTTAAATTTCACTCACAATAGTCAAGATATTGGGTCCAGTAATTGCTAATAAAATAATTTTTTTTAACTCAATATAATAATGTTAGGTAAGTATAAGTTAGGTGAAGTTTGTTTTGCAACTTACCAAAACCAGAAATCTATCTTAATCTTACCTAAATTAGAATAGAATCTTCACAATCCAGATGATTAGGACTTATCTTTTACTTTTTTAAGATCCATTAACTATTTATCAATTGAGAAAACACTAAAATCTTATACAAAATTCATGAATTTGAATACCTAATATTAAGTTTAGTAATTATGCACCCATAATATAATAAAGTTTTAAACAGTCCTTCAATCAATATATATTACTATATGGAGATATTTGTTTAGATATTTACAAAATCTTACGCATAACATCAAAGTAATTATATTGTTGGAGAGTTGATAATGTGAATCTCCATAAAAAAGAACACGACTTTGATTCTTGTTTGACAAAGCCTTTTTTTTATGGCCACTCGATAATTAATCTAATAGCGAATTCAACTGATCTTTAAACTATGTGGCTACCACATGAACCTTAACCTACCTAAAGTGAAGATAAATCATAAATGATGAGAATGGAAAATTAATATAGAATGGGCAGTGGAAGAGGGAACAGATACCTCTTTAGGTACCATATACAAAATGGGGTCCAAATGTATGGGAATGAAATGGTTGATGGGATTGGGAGTGACAATGCCAGCCTTTCTTTCTAATTAAAGTCGGTGAGTCACCACCAGTTCACCACCCATGATTGTCATAATCCAATCCAACTCAAAACTTCAAATTCTAAGCTAAGATAGAAAACTAGTCCTATCGTTTAATTGTATTGGGGAGTCTAAAAATAATCGAGAACAACAACGAACCAATGTTTAAGAACTATAAGAGAGACGACACATCTTCATTCAAAATCTGAAAGTATTAGTATAAGAGTCGTCTCTTTTATAGATTCAACATTTTATTCATTTACGGATGATGTTGAATTTAACAACTCAAATTTAAAAACCGCATATATGAACAATTAATATTCAATTATATTTAATTTTGACCAAATGGTATATAATTCAATTTGCATAGTCAATACATAGGCTAGATTTGGTGGTTGTGTGGTGGACCTGCACCGCCCTAAACCCTCGACCACACAACATGGTTGAAAAGTAATATCATTGTATCATCTTCTTTTTGTTTTCATTTTTCACGACAAATGAAGAAAGTTTATTACATTTTTTAATATAATATTACTATACATGTTCTAGACTTTAGAGTTCAACAAAGCCTAGATTAGACCATATGAGGATCTTCCTAATCTGAGGCTCAATCCAAATTAATATGACAGTTTCTTTCTTCTTCTTTTTTAAGGATAATGTGTCCGAAAATCTATTCCAAAAATAAAAAATACCGTTTTCATGCTCTTCAAAAATATAGTTTCTGACAAAAATACAGTTTCTTTATTACCTTTGTAAGTGTAAATAATTGTTCTTTGAATTTAAAGATCTTCTCTATCTTAGATTGAGACACCATCTTTTTACCCTAAAGAGTAATGATATATGAACAACTATTGGTGACAACTTTCATGACAACTTCTTTTTCCTTTATTTCTATTGGTCAAAAATAATAGAGAGAGAAAAAGGAAGAAAGAAAATAAAAACATAATGTGAGTATGAGAGAGAAAGTTGTCAAAAAGTTGTTGCAAAATAGTTGTACAAATATAATTTCTTTTTAGATAAAGTTCTTCTCTGTCTTAAATTGAGACACCATGTTTCTATCCGTAAGCATACTACCTAAGACATGTGTAGTCTTTTAGATACCGTGAATGAAAAAATAAACTATCAATTAATATTAACTAGTTACATTGGACTTTCTATAGGAAATTCAAGAGCGTTTATATGAGATATCATGAGTCTCTTCTAACTTAACCAAAATTCTAAGTTTATATTCAATCTTAAACATACAATAGGGTTAAAACTATTAACGAGAGTTTACAGTTCATTTTGGTCTCAAGATTTTGAGATATTATAGTCTTCTTATTTGATAGGTTACACCAAGACTTTATTTAGGGAAAGTATACTTCACTTTTTGTCGAGAAGATGGAAATACTTCTTATTCTTGGCACGTGAATCAACATATGTTACTTAAATAATAATATTCAAATTCATAACAAAATATCTATTTTTTGGGATTATAACAAGATACGTTTTAGTTTAGCTAAAATACGTGAATCAACATATATGCTGACAATAAAATGTCCATATGCTTGCGTCGTAAGTCACTTTCATATGTGGTTTGAAATTCAGTTCATTTGCGTGTACTAGAAAGAATAAGTGAAAAGCAAGAATATTATGTACGTGCAAGACATCTAGCCAAAAGACATTTTATGGAGGAACACAAGGCTCTCTCATGCTAGTTGATTCTATTTCTTTTGGTAAAATTTATTGTCTTATAAATGTGATCAAGACTTTTGTGAATAGCATAACATATTCAAAGTGAAAGACTTTTGTGAAAAATTAACAACGGCTAGAGAGATTTCATCGTGGACATATTTCTCCAATATCGTGAGCAAAAGTCGTGCGAAATACAAGTGGGATGGTGGAGAATATGGGCTACAGGTTGGCTTGACGGGATTCCTTCAAAAAATAAAATGTTGGCCTGAAGAGATACCATATTTCACATTTTGTAGGGTACCTTCATGACCCACACATATACCTTTTATCATTTGCATCTTATTTTGCCATTAATTTAGTGTGTCCAACTACTTGTTGGGGGTGTCAGAAGGGCACTGTGGAGTACGGGTGAGCATAGTTCGGTTCGGAATGAAAACTGAACCGAATCGAACCGGACTGAATTGTTTGCTAAATTTAAAATAACTGAATTGTTTGTATTTCGAACTAAATCGAACTGTTCTAAACTGTTATTATTGGTCCTGCTGAAAAAATATAAAAAAAACAAACGAAATCAAATTTTAGTTATCGAACTGAACCAAACTGTTTCAGTTTCAGAATTGTTATTAATATTGTTTTTTTTTTGTTCGGTTCAGATCAGCAGTTCGGTTCTGTTTTTTTGTTTTTTTTATCCACCCCTACTATGGAGCAACAACAAACCCTCCAACAAATAATATCAGAGTTCAAGTTTGTTTTAGCGTCTGTTTGGTAGAGCGTTTTTCGCTCCTCAAAACACGGTTTCCATCTTTTTCTGTCATGTTTGGGAAAGATTAAAATTGGATCTGAAACATACGTTTTCTTTTCCAAATGCGGGTTGAACTGAAGCTGCAAATCCAAGCTTCTACGTTTTTAGAATCAATTCTGCATAAGCCCCAAATTCTTTACAAATTTTACCCATGTTTTTCTAATGCGTTTTCACTGTTTGGTTCATGCTACAGTGTCGTTTCTAGAGGTCAGGGAAGGAAGATCAATGGACTTCGAGGATTACTTTTTAGGCCCCCTCAATATCTCTTTAGGCCCCCTAAAAATACAAAAATAACCTTGATACGACTTCCGGTAGATAAATACCGGTAGTTCATTTGAATTTTTCTCATTTTGCACCTCCGGTATGTACATACCGAAGGCACATTTTCAACTACAGGTGTGAAATTATCAGAGGTTTTGGCAACAG
>Ga0228710_1001314_pt1 | contig 36865 bp, 16 predicted proteins | sample MedpolnodulmetaG_FD_177995 | JGI IMG/M metagenome (GOLD analysis project Ga0228710, IMG submission 177995) | Root nodule microbial communities from Medicago polymorpha collected in Santa Monica, California, United States - pink nodules | ecosystem: Host-associated > Plants > Roots > Nodule...
TACATGTTCCCTCTTTTAATTTAAATAAATCTGAACCACTTATTTAATCTATTGGTGTTTTTCTCGTGGTTCACCGGTGAGGGACCTAATTGGACCCTCACCCTAGAATCCACCGTAAAAATAACATATAAGTGACATATTTTAAAAATGATTTTTATGAAAAGCTATTTGAAATGGTTTTTTTTAGAGATTTTTTCAAAATTTTAGTATCCAAAAAAATTATAACAAAATGATAAAAATACTTAGAATTACATTTTAAGATAAACTATTCAAACGGATTTTTCATTCTAAATTTTCCTTAAAATTTCTTTGTTAAAAAAATTACACTATAAAAATCTATTTTTAAAAAAAAACTAAGACAAACGGGCCTTTAATTAATTATGTCAAAGGTCTCTCTAATGACCTATTTAGATTTTGTTTCATGTAGTTATGAGATTACTAATAAAAATGTCATATCGTTCCTTAAAAAAAAATTGTCATATCATATATATGATTAAATCATTCCTATAAAATAGTTAAATAATTGACAACATATTCATTGCATTAACTTGATGGATTACCTACTGATAGACACCACAAACAAAATAACAATAATGGATTTAATGGATGGAGAATGTCTAATATAGTCATAAATCCAAATCAAAAATATTTAGACACATTTAAATAAAATGAAAAAATTAAAACAAAAATAAATCAATCACATCAATTAATATCATTTAAGTTTATTCTTTTAATTTTGGCAAATCATGTTGCTACAGCTGGAAGAGGCCTTGAGCTAGCTACTATGATGACACCCAATTGTTGGTGCTGCTGCAGCAGCATGATTTGCCATAACTAGAAGAATTGCAAAAACAATAATACCAGCTATCTTCATAATTATTTTCACTTAATATATAATTCTAGAGATTTGGTTTGTTTAGTGTGGAATACGATTAACTTAATTTCAAAGCACTCCAATTTATAGAGCCATTCCTCCATATAACATGCCTTCATGCATAATTCATGTACAAGAAAATAGGTGATCAGCGCACAATGAATGAAATTAGTTGGTTAGACTGAAGATAGAGCAAAGCAGATTGAATAATAATTTTTCAATAACTCATGTGGCTTGAATCCTCTTCTTTTACTTGCATTTAGTTAAAAGTGACATGCATATAAATATTGTGTTAGTCTAAACAAAAGTCTCTTATACTTTAGGTTTATGTTAAATAGTCTTAAAAAAAGGACATTAAAATTTTACAATAATGTCTTATTATATATATATACAGACAAAGGTATTATTAGTGTATTAATAAAAATTAAGCCTATGGCTAATTAGGCAATTAAGCTCATGTCCCTTACGAGTTAAATGACAAATTAGAAGTTAGAAATCAATGTACAAAAAGAAGTACTTTCAAAAGGAAACACAAGCCTAGTTAAAGGTTATTTAAAGTATTCCAAGGCTTTAGCCTTACTTAAAATTGCTTTCACTCTCTCATAATATTCATTCATTAGCATGGTTGAATAATTAAAATTGCTATATATCTATCTACCTGATCATATGGAGAACAACTCATGGTTCATACAACAAACAATGAATTAATGTGACAGACCAACTAGCTAGGAATTAACTGCTTCAACGTGTCTACAGTCCCCACATGAAATCAATTTTAAGTTTTCACGTTCTTGTTAGAGACACAAATGCCTTGGCCTAAAGAACCTATAAATTTCTACCAATGGGGTTTGTTACTCCCAAAACTCATTAATTTTCCACTCAGGAAGTGAATATTTCAGTATTACATTCTTTATAGAATATATATGATTTCATTTTCCATTTCCCTTTTCTAACATCTCGCGTCACTCACCATCCCATAAATTCAATGTGTAACCAAGTTCAATAAAAGATGAAAAATGTGGGAACCATATTGCCTTGTTTATATTAAGATCAATATTACTACATCAACAACGTGGTCTAGGCATGTCATAGTCATTGAAATTATATATCTTTGATTTTTCATACAATAGAAGTTTATGACATAAAGGTTTATTATTTTTCATACACATATGTATTATGCGCAGAATTAACCTAAACAATGAAAAAGTTAAAGTAAATTGAAGTTGTGGATGTAACTAATTTTAGGATTCCAAGTCGAGAATTATTTGCACACACATACCAAATGAGTAGTTTTTTCAAACACCGATTCACCTCCACAGCATAATAGAGTGAAGACGAAAAATTGCTTATTATTATAGAAACCTAATAAAGATAATGTCTAACATGCTTACATCTATAATGAAGTCATAAATCTTTCTTTGTCGTCTTGCTACTTTTACCATATCTATATGTGAGGAATTGTAAGTAGAATGTTCACACTCATGGCATGTTAGGGAAGTTACGATAGGTTTAGACTTTTTGGATCACCAACCTCCCAAGCTAAAATACTAAAGACTAATATACAAGAATTCTTTATTTTCTCACCCTATTTGATTTCGCACGCGTCCTATGCAGTTCGGATTATAGAATCCGAACGTCATAAACTCCCTATAAAAACTTCCAAAACACATGAAAATATTTCAGATTTTAGAATCTAATTAAGATGTGTGATAAACTCATAGGGTAAAAAATGTAACTGCCATTTATAAATTATAAAGCCCTCTCTCAATTGGGCTTGTGCCAGAAAGAAAAAAAATTAACCCATTTTTAATCAATACTAATCATTTACACTTAAATTTTCAACATGGTAAATCTAAATGAACATGACTCAAAGTTTTAATAGTGACTATGTGAGCCATTTTCGACTCTACAAGGATCAACTTTCAAATGTGTGACCACTATGAAATTCAATTTAAATTTAATGTTGCTTATTTCTTTTGACAAAGTGTTTTGAGTTTTCCAAAAATTTGAAACTCAATCATCTTTTAGTAAATGCCCGTTGCTATGATAAGAAATTCTTAAGTTAGCACCAACTTCATATGTAAGGGTCTTATTTGGTCTCTCTAATGATTACTATTTTTTCCCCTCCTCTCACGCATTGGTGCAAATTTGCAATTAGTCTTGTGTAGCAAATAACACAATTATTATCTATTTTCTTGTTTAAAGTGAGGTGAGATGACTTTACACCTCATTTCCTCTTTTGATAGGTTTTGTTGATTTTTATTTATTTCTTGTTTAGTCCATATTGTATACCTTGTTAATGTAAGCAAAAGTTGAACCAATATTAAACATTAGAAATTGACTTACAAAACAAAAATTATGTTTATTCTTCATTGAAATCGTCAATAAAAATTATGAGTCAAGACGTTGAAGGAGTAATAAGAAGAAGATTCAGAGTTTATAGATATGATCGCTGACAAATTTCTCATTCTTTAAACAAACTAGGCACTAACATTTAAATATATTTTTTTTGAGAGGACTAACATTTAAATATATAAAAACATTAGAAATTATGCATGGAATGGAACTATATAGTAATTCCAAATTAGTTAATTAACTGGATAGTTTTTCTTATAGACATAAAATGTTAGCTATATGGTAGAAGCCGTTACACATGTGGTAAAGTAAAACACAATATATCATCATATATCACACTCTTACTTAGGACAAAACAAACAAACAAAAGACATCATCATGGACATCAAATTAAACTCCTTCAATGAGGTCCACACATGAAAGTGAAAGCATAGAGTTTAGTTTCTATTGAGAAGTTCTTCTATCATCTGCAAAGCAATTTTCTGTTCATCATCCAAACCATTTTTACTTGATTCATCTGGCTTTGCCTTCTCTGGCACAGAAGCATTTTTTTTCCTTTCTAACTCAACCATCATAATCCAATTTGATTCAGAACGAGGACCTGCACCTTTCTGCCACACTCCAATGTGTGAATTCTCTGCATCAAGCCTCAAGCAAGTGAGTGAAGGTGAAGGAAACTTGCAGCACTTCCTTAACTTTGCACTAAGAACTGCAGAAAATGATTTGGAAGAGGTTGAAGAAGATGAAATAGAATTCGTTTGATTTTCCACACTAATTGGAAAGTTAGTTTTCGCATTTCTTCCACTCATCAAAATTGCTGCTTCATCATATGCTTTAGCTGCTTCTTCAGCTGTTTCAAATGTTCCTAACCACACCCTCCTTTTCCTATTCATACCACCATATAAAATATAATAACTCATTTAACACACAAAAATATAAATGAAATTTAAATACATACATAACCAAATTATAAACCGAAGAAGCGCACATACTTGGATTGACGATGGATTTAACATAATTACGGTATGTCACTATATATGATATTAAAAAAATTACACTAGCTTAAATAAAATTATAGTATCACACCTGATTTTATCAAATCTACCGTGTATCCAAACATGCATTATAATATATTTTATAAACTGAAAAAGCGTGCATGTTTGGATTGACGATGAATTTAGCAGAATTATGATGTGTCATGTGGTTTTACAAAAACTAAACTAGCTTCAATAAAATTACAGAATCACATATGATTTTATCAATTATGCCGTGTATCCAAACATACACTATAATATAATATTTTTTTCTAAAGTTTGAGGAGAAGGAAAACAATATAAATAAATGAAAGTGAGATTAATACAATAATGGATGACGAATCTCAGAGACCCAAGAGCCCCAATGGCGTTGCCTGACACCTCTGAACTTCTTTGAATGTACCATGTTGGTTAGAATTTTCTTCTCTTTCTAGCTAGGTGTGTGAGGGAGAGAGAAAGAGAGGGATGTGAGAAATTTGTGGAAATGATAGAACAATTTAAGGGTATTTCATGAACTTGTTGTGACAGTATGATAAGGTGTCCACATAGTAAATACAAACCATAAGGACCAAATTATATTACCTTGTATGTACTTCAGACGTTGACATCCCATGAAATGGCTTTAACATATATAGAAGGGCAAGCTTAGGGGTATAATACAAAGCTAAATAAAACACACATGCTGCTTCTATGCATTTTTGTAGTAGGTTTGGATTCGATAGAATCCTTAGAGGCTTAGACTAACATATAGCTAGTAACTTATTTGGTTAGAGCAATGAATTTAAATTTACAACCTCAACTTTATATTTATTTGAATTCACGCTCGTGTGAGAAGTAAAAAATATTCATACGCGCTATGAAACACACACACCTTTAGGACTAGACGAGTCACGTTGTACGATACTTTTGTGACACTTGTACGACACATATCGGATAATCAAGACCGGTGTTTTAAATAAAATTATTATTTTTCTTTACTTCGACACTCTTAGACCGGTGTCTGATACCTTACAACACTCATACGAGCCGTGTCGGACAACTCAAATGTTTAAAACATTTTTTCTCGCTCTTGGTTCCACACAGCGTAGATACAAGAGTTCATATGTGTTGAGAAACGTTGATCAATTAGGGGCTTATAGAAATTAAAGTTGATTACAACATTTTTAGCTATTTTTATAGTGGATGAATAAATAAAGGTCAAATTCTATGGTATCTTGTTTTATAACTTTTTTCAATGAAATAAATTGCTCAATTTATATGCTTGTGTATGTATTTTGATTTTCATTTTAGACCCTCTATAAATAAATTAATATATATGCCGCGGTGTCGATGTCTTATATTTTTTATATTAACGATATCGACATGTTTGCGTCAATGTCATGTCAGGTGTTCGTGTCGGAGTATGTTCTTCATAGCATACACGTGAAATTGATTTACACGTGATTCAAATTTTGTTATTTTAATAAAAGAAATTTATCGTCCACCACACTTGGCGTAAATGCAAATATAAACATTAATCATGTAAATTCAAATCATTTTTAACAAGAATCAAATTTTATATGATCACACACTTCGTGTTAGTTTGGAATGGTGTCATTAGACAACTACAACGTGAAAGCCACTTGAGTTGGTCCGGTGTTGTTGGTTTGGAATCTCGAAACGTACTTCTCTTAAGAGAACATATATTCCTTATTTGGGTAGTAGCAGTGTCATTACTAATCCTTTTGTCAGCAAAAGAAAAAACAACTTCACCCTTAAAAGCATAATATAATATAAGAAGAATAGAGATCATAAATATATAAACTGCATAGAACTTTCAATCTTGGTGAGGAATAATTAACAGAGACAATAAAATAAATGGAAAATGAGATAATAATTGGTTGGTGGTTGTCCTTTTCTATGGCTGAAGACTGGTTGGGAATGTTGATCAATTACACAAAGGAGGCAGCCGTTACGTCCCAATTTTAAAAGAAGTTTTGTTCTGTGCACAATATCAGAAATCAATAATTATTCTCATGCAAATTTCACTAACCAAACCTTTTAGTAATTTTAAATAATGCATGTATATGTTCCACTTTATCATTCCCAGGAATATGAAGTGTTTATAAGCAATTTAGTGTATTATATTCTACCAATACAAAACAGGATAATGATCTCCTTTGGGTGTAAAAACTGTTGGAACAATAGTGAAAATTAGTTAAAAAATATTTTTGTCACTGAAGAGATTATTAGACTGAGTCGCAGACTAGGTCGCTCTCTTTAAGACGTTTCGTGGCACTGCCCAAAATTGTGCAAGCAGACTATCAACCACGACGCCCCCAGGATAAAACAATCCAGCTACAACTGTATCAGAGTCCTATTATACTATAAGATCTGTTCTAGAAATACACCTTCAAATATGGTGCTAAGACCACTTTAATATGGTATTGATACCACTCTTATATGGTACTAAGACCATTCTTATATGGTACTAAGACCACTCTAATATGGTGTTTCCACCACTCTAACCTCTAACTTCTCCAATGGCATAAAACATAAATAAGGGGCTATATTCTTAAGATCATTCTTATTTTCCGAAGGAACACTTTATCTCGAAAGGAACTATGATCTTAAGAATACTCTTATTTCCGAAGGGACAAAGTTTACCGAAGGGACTATGCTCTTAAGACCATTCTTAATTCCGAAGGGACATTAGGGACTACGGTCTTAAGAACACTCTTTAAATCTGACGGGACAGAAAAAAGGGAGAGGAAAAGAATAGCTCGTCAACACAAGGTAAAGGAGGGAGAAGAGAGAAAAATTCTTTGACAACTCAAAAGAACTTTTGGGGTGAGAAGAAGTGAGGAATGAGAGCTCTATTTATAGGTAAGGAGCCAAAGATCAGTTACAAATCCAATGGTTAGAATTAGTTGACCGTTAGAAAATCAATGGCTTGATTTCGCATCATAAATGAGCACTAATTGAGAAAGTTGACATGAGAATTTTTTTTAATTCACACCATAACACTCCATGTGTTCCAACAATCCCCCACTTGAATTTAAAAAATGACTTAGAGGTTTCTATTAAGATAGCATAAGCCAAGGTGCCTTACGACTTAAACCTTTGCCTTCTAAGGTTGTGCATAAGGGAAGGTGTCTATGACTTGAACCTTTGCGTAGTGAAAAAGATTCAGATTTTACTAGAGTGACTCGTATTCTAGAACTCTATCTCTGACATCAAACCACACACAACCTTTTCTTAGGTGTATTCTCAAAAAGCCCGTGCATTAAAGGCCTTGCATGTCAATCCTGGTTTAGTGAACGCTCTAGGAATTTTGCCTATATAATTCCATATGAAGCGGCCCCCACTTCCACATTCACAAAGGTGAGTCTATCAAAAGTACTCTTGTAGCTAGGTACTCCACTCCACATAAAGTATAGATCTCATTAAGAGTTTATATTATCTCAACCTCTTAATTGCTTCAGGAATCATGCCTCTTGTGATTTATTATAGCATGTTCACCTCATATCACTTCACGACTTGTTATTACCCATTGAACCTATTTCTTGGGATCTCCAGTCATTTAGGTCGGGTTACCATCATAAGTGATTTCATAGGCACTAGTCCAATCTTCATTGATGTGTTATGGACTTTCTCTCTAGCTAGTCCTTTCATCAAAGGATCGGCTAAATTTCCATCAGTGTGTTCATGATCCACTCTTACTGCCCATGTGTAGATATCTCTCTAACAGTTCTGTTCTTATGACGTATTTGTCATCTCTTGCCGTTATAATAATGGTTCTCGATTTTTGCAATAGCCGCAGTACTGGCAATTGTTTTTCAATAAGGGAATCTCTGCTAGCAAGCATGTTAACCAACTTGCTTCCTCACTAGTTGTTGCTAGTGTTATTTTTCAAACTCCGAAGTAGACTGAGCCAATATATTTTGTTCACTGGTCACTTTGGAATCATCTTATAAGATGTTCCAATCTGCATTTGTGTATCCTTCCAGGACAACAGAAATATTTGATAATGTAATCAAAGGTTTATGGTTCTATTTAGGAGTCTTACGACCCTATCAATAACTTTCAAATGATTATTACTAGGTCTACTGACAAACCTGCACAACATTCCTACGACATAGACAATATCGGGTCTAGTGTAATCAATGGCATACTTAAGGTTATCAATGATGCTCTCACACTTTCACCGGTGTTCTTAAATAGTTTTTCACCTGGATCATATAGTGTGCAAGCATGTTTGCAGTCAAAGTATTTATATTTTCTCAAGATCTTCTCAACTTAGTGAGATTGATCCAAGGAAATTCTCTTTTCTGACCTGGTAATTAATATTCATAATTACATTATCTTCTCTGAGGTCTTTTATCTCAAAACTGTTAGACAACAATAATTACAGAGCATTTACAACATGAAAGTTTGAACCAAATATGAGCAAGTCGTCTACATAGAGACATATGATTGTGCAAATGTTATTGTCAAATAACTTTGTCACATTCATTCACTTTAAACTCATTTCTTATCATTAAGTTGTCAAAATTTTCGTGACATTACTCATGGACCTTTTAAGACCATACACATACTTATCTAACTTGCAGACCTTAGTTTCTTGCCCATGGACTACAAAACATTCCAGTTGTTCCATATAGAACTCTTCTTCAAGCTCACCGTTTTAAAAAGGCGGTTTAAACATCCATTTGGCGTATTTTTAAATTATGAATGGCAGCAAGATCTATTAGTACCTTGTGGATGTTATCCTGGTGCCTGAAGAAAAAGGCGTCGAAGAAATCTATATTTGTTTCTTTGTTTAAAACCCTTGGCTACAAGGCGAACCTTGTATTTATCAATAGTTCTATTGGGTTTTATTTTTCAAAATCCATTTACAACGTATTGGTTTGCAACCAAAAGGCAAGTCTACCAAATAGTAGGTCTTGTTAGACTCTAGAGAATCCATCTCATCTTTTATGGCTTCTTGCCATAAGTCAGCATTCAAGGAAGACAACGCTTCATGAGTGTCAGTTGGATCCTCTTCTAATGTATAGACCATGTAATCAAGTCAATACTCCTTAGCAACTAGTGCTTTCTTACCTCTTTGAGGTTCTGTTACATCTAATTTGATGTTCTCATTAGTGCTTCTGATCGCTGGATTGTGATCAGTTGCAATGCCCCCACTAGTGCCCCCACTATTTTCTTAATTTAAAGGGAAATTTAATTTCATAGAAATCATCATCGTTTGATTCTTTGATCACATTAACATTTAGGTCATAAAACATATACTCTTTCCTGTTAATTTCATACCCAATGAATTCACATTCATAGGCTCTACTAGTGAGTTTTACTCTCTTGGGATTTGGAATCCGAAGATAGGCCAAACAATCCCAAGTCCAAAAAATAAGACAAGATATATTGTCTTTTCTTCAAAATTTCATAACTAGAAATTTTGTTCTTAGATTAAAGCACTCTATTTAGCACAAATCAAATAGTTGATTAAATTTTTCCCAACAATGAGATGCACTTCCAGAATTAAGCATGATGACAACAACTGACTCGGTAAATAGTATATTCTTTATAACTGCTTTACCATTCATATCAAGAGTTGTTTCATGAATAATTGTGTCATTCATAAAACTCATTGAAGTGTGGAAATTATTTTGTGCTTTTATCAATATCAAATCGCTTGATTTTCTTATTGAATTATTTTCAATTTCAGTTACAAAAACTTTGAAATTGTCAAGCGTATCATTTTTATTTCTCACGAGATATATTAAAGTATAGTCTTAACAATCATCGATAAAAGTGATAAAATATATTTTTCTTATCTGGTCAAGTTACCATCAAGGTCGCATTCATCATAATAAATTAAATCTAAATATTTAGATTATCTAAATATTGATTTATGCGACTACTTGGTTATTTTTAACTTGACTACAAAAAAGTCATATATATTTTTTCTTTAAAAAATACAACACATCTCATTCTACGATATAATCTTGAATATGACCAATATGAATTGCAAAGTGCAAAACCATATATCATGTTATTATTTTAGTTTTATTAGACAACTTAATGCATGATATTTGTCTCATATCTTATTAGACAACCATATATATTTTTTCTTTAAAAAATACAACACATCTCATTCTACGATATAATCTTGAATATGACCAATATGAATTGCAAAGTGCAAAACCATATATCATGTTATTATTTTAGTTTTATTAGACAACTTAATGCATGATATTTGTCTCATATCTTAAAATGTCAACCAAAATTATATCAATAAATGAAATCAAATCATGTTTATTCAAGGCATTGAATTCCAAAATAATTCAAATGTGTCAATGCTTAGGAGTCAATTCATGTCACTTATATAAGACATATAAGTCAAAAGCTTCAATGTCATATTGTCAAAATTTTGAAAACATTTTACATACAACATTGAATATAAATAATTTGCATTAAAACATGTAGCAAAAACAACTTTTTTTTTTTCAACCATTTCTTAATAGAAATTAATTACTACCAAAATCTTTCTGCACAAATTAATTTTCTTCATAGAAATTTCTTAGACAAAAAATTCTCTCACTTGATCCACCAAAAAGTTGATCTTAGTATTCATAACAATGAATTACTATCCATTTAGGTAAGCCAGCAACACAGTGCTAAAACTGTTCTTACACTTTATCGTGTTCTTTTAATCAAAGTATTTCTTGTCGTTTTATCCTTCTTTGTAGTTACAAACAACAATCCAGAACTAGTAATTTCTTCGGTAGACATGGCAGAACGAAACGTCTTAAAATTGTTGGAACAATAGTCAAAATTAGTTTAAAAAATATTTTTGTCACGGAAGAGATTACTAGGCTGAGTCGCGGACTAGGTCGCTCTCTTTAAGACGTTTTGTGACACTGTCCAAAATTGTGCAAGCAGACTATCAACCACGACGCCGCCAGGATAAAACAACTCAGCTACAACTGTATCAGAGTCCTATTACACTATAAGATCTGTTCTAGAAATACACCTTCAAATATGGTTCTAAGACCACTCTAATATGGTATTGATACCACTCTATTATGATACAAAGACCATTCTTATATGGTACTAAGACCACTCTCATATGGTGTTTCCACCACTCTAACCTCTAACTTCTCCAATGGCATAAAACATAAATAAGGGGCTATATTCTTAAGATCATTCTTATTTTCCGAAGGGACACTTTATCTCGAAAGAGACTATGATCTTAAGAGTACTCTTATTTCCGAATGGACAAAGTTTATCGAAGGGACTATGCTTTTAAGACCATTCTTAATTCTGAAGGGGCATTAGGGATTACGGTCTTAAGAACACTCTTTAAATTCGACGGGACAGAAAAAAGGGAGAGGAAAAGAATAGCTCGTCAACACAAGCTAAAGGAGGGAGAAGAGAGAAAAGTTCTTTGACAACTCAAAAGAACTTTTGGGGTGAGAAGAAGTGAGGAATGGGAGTTCTATTTATAGGTGAGAAGCCAAAGATAAGTTACAAATCCAATGGCTAGGATTAGTTGACCGTTAGAAAATCAATGGCTTTGATTTCGCATCATAAATGAGCACTAATTGAGAAAGTTGACATGAGAATTTTTTTAATTCACACCATAACACTCCATGTGTTCCAACAAAAACATTTGATCTCAATTTTTTTTATATACGGCAAAATAACAACCAAACTGATATGATTTATCAACAATAAACAACGGCCGAAGCTAGTTGGTTACGGTGGAAGACGACATTGCTACCCGTAGGATAGTGTACTTCAACACTCAACTAAGCGAGAGTTCTAGGAGAGCGAAAGGTTTAAACAAAAATAGAGAATTTGCCTTTTACATGGGATCCAAAGACCTTATATATATAAGTGAGTTGCAGGAAGTGTGAGGTTTAAGACGGTTATTCGGTTGTATGGATCGTGATATGATTTGTGGATCACCGTCTCATTATAATCAAAGGACAGTGATCTGATCACAAAATTTATCTAGTGTGTTGTGGGAACACATTAACCCTTAATTTGGATCAAGGATCCATCCAAATTGAGTCTTGGATCAGTCCAAAACTCACCATGTTTAGCACATATCTTTTATAATACGATCTTAAAGAAGTTCACTCATCTTCCTAATCGCTGTGCTATGATTCAAACTTTATCAATACGAGAAGGTTGTTGATTTAAACTTCCGTCTAACATTCTAAACTTCAAGTATAGGGTATATTTTTTTTTTGAAGGATCCAAGCATAGGGTATATATGTAGCACCCTTAAGCAGTGGCGTATGATTCTGGACCAGGGATGTAAAATATTTAATTTTAATTAATAATACTAGTTATTGTGAAAGTGGTACATGTATTATCAGTATAAACTAATTTACACTGACGTTCAATAACAATCAAATATTTGACAATTATTTTTAAAATACAATTATAATATAGAGTCACATGACAAAATGATATTCTCATTGCACGGTGTAAAACTATTTACAATACATTTCAGTTATACAAACTAAAATTATATAACGTCAAACACCTGTATATATAATCAAATAAGTTATAATATATTCTTGTCTTCTACACGATATTCTTTTGGTCAAGTCTTCTACACAATTCTATATCTTAAGTTTAACAGAATCGAAAAATTAAATTTTAGGCAAAATAAAACAAGTATAAAAGAGTTTAATTGTGCTACATTGTCATCTAAAAAGTTTTAGACCGTCAAGAAATCATGACCATTGACATGTGTTAATTTAAAGGTTTTTATAGTTAAACTTGAGCGATTTCAATGATTTGAGGATTATAATTGATTTATGTAAAAAATCTTACACTCATAGTGTACAAATTAAATCAAATCTAACATTTTATGAAGAAACCATACCCCCTTTCATTACAAAGTTGCATATAATACCTTATATTATACAAAATCAAATTAAGGCAAAAAATAAATTGTACATGCATGTAAAATCCAAAACGTGTGAATTTTTATTTTTTTCTATCTGGAATTTGGTTCTATGTATCAAAAGAGTTTTATTTATTTATTATAATTTAAGGAACCAAAAAGTGAATGGATAATATGACGTGGAATGGAAACTTTGACTCAAGTCCTTGAAACTATGTTTTGTTTTATTTTCTTCCATTTTTACTTCGTGTAAAGCGTTTGAATGCACAGTAAGGATGGATGATGTGAGGGTGGAATCACCCATCATGAATTATGAATCTGTATGGATCACGGTTTGAAATTGCAGACGCAGCTGCGATTGTGGTTAGGATTGCAATCATTGCGACATGTAATCACGGCCGTTCACATGAAATAGGAGGTTCGGCTCACTTTTTAAAATAAGCCTCTAGTAAAATAAAACGTAATTTTTTTGTGTAGCTAAACTTCATTAAAAAAAAAATCAGAATCAGAAAAACTTCTAAACATGAAAGGAATAAAAAAAAATTAAGTGAAAGAGGGAAAATTTATCTAACGGTGTCGTTTGGATTTGTCACTATCTGTTGTGGAAAGGGTAAAACGAATGGTTTATGCGAAGAAAAAAATGATTGTTGTGATTCTTTCAATGAAATAGCTTTCCAAATTGACTGAATAAGTGATTATACAAATTAGGAGTGGTTTGATAGGATCAGATTTATGTACAAAAAGGAGAACTAAAGTCTAGAAAAAACTCAAACGTGTACTGAAGAAAGAAAATGATATAAGATATACTTCCTCTGTTTCAAAATGAGTGTCGCTTTACCCAATTGCACACAGATTAAGGAAGAGAATGGAATAATCATTAGACATAAACATTTACTAAATTGCCCTTACTTTATAAGAAAAAGACAAACTTAAAGTTGTATTGAAAATTGTGTGAGAGAAAAGTTGGAGAGGGTAAAGTTAGAAGAAAAAAAATTAAAGTTGTATTGGAAATGTAAAGTGACATTCATTTTGAAACAATTTTTTTTGGCTAAAGTGTACATTCATTTTGAAATGGAGAGAGTATTTTTTTTTTTATTTAAGTGGGGGGTGGGTATTGGACTTAATTTTTGGTTTGAGGCCCGTAACATTTGGAGGCCCGGCCTGGTTGAGCACCTTGCACTCCCCCAAGGTCGAGCCTGCATGTAATTATTTTTTAAAAAAAAGCTTAATAGCAGCTTTGACCCCCTAAGTATCAGGAAGTTGCAATTTTGATCTCCTAACAAAATAAAATACAATTCAGCCCCCTAAGTACTGTCTCTTTTTCAGTTTTGGTCCCTAGACCAATTTTGACCAAGTCAATGCTGATGTGGCCGCCACATATGTAATTTTTTATTTTTTGATTTATTTTAATATTTTTTATTATTATTTTAATTAAAAAATAAAAAAATAAATAATCACACATGTGGTAGCCACATCAACATTGACTTGGTCAAAATTGGCCTGGGGTCCAAAACTACAAAATGGGCAATACTTAGAGGGCTGGATTGTATTTTATTTTGTTATGGGACCAAAATTGCAACTTCCTAATACTTAGGGGGCCAAAACTTCTATTAAGCCTTCAGAAAATGCTTATTCTTGCGAATATGGGCTTCACGACAGCATCTCAAATGACCTGGCATCCCTCGCCTACTTTATTTTCATTCACTTGCCTTGTTTTCTTTCTCATCCTCTCTTTTCATCTTCCACTCCAACAATTCTTAAGTAGTTTACTACCATGGCTTCAAATTCACTTCCATAGCTTTCAAGTTGCGTTACTCATTAATTTAATTTCAAATTTGTTTGTTTTGTTGGAAATTAAAACTTCTAAGTTGCTGGATTATTGATGGTTTATACACTTCTTTGTTCAATGTTTGTAAGGTGTTCAACAAATCAAGCTCAAAATTTGTAGAAGTGAGGTTGATGGTGTTTTAGTGAAACTTGAATCTGCAAGTAACAATGACAATCCTTTTATGCTGACGTTTATTCCATTAATATTTTGTTGAAACTTGAAGAGTGGTGCGGAATAATTAAGTCTCGTGAGATATTCGTGAGGAAGTGGTTCGCTATATATAGTCCCGCTCATGCAGCCTCAACCAACTTGAAGCGACCATTGCACCTACTATTTTGCAAGTTTTGCATTGTTGTGATGCATATTTTTTGTGATTTACAACCACATTAATGCAATTACGGGCTGATGTAGTTGCAAACATTGTCGAAATCAAAATATTGTTGTTGCATCACAAGATGCAGTCCAGAATTTAAAACTCCGGTATAAACCACAACCATAGAGAATGACCGTTAGTATAGATAAGTTCATATACTTGAAGAGTGTGGAGGCATTCATGAACAAGGACACTGGATAATACACTGATACATTGATATCGATTATAAATTTAGAAAATGATAGTGTAATTTAATATAATCACATTTGTTTGCTTGGAAAGAAGAATTGGTTCATGAGATGAGATGGAGTTTTTGTTGGAGTGTTGGACCGCTTAGAGGAGAATTGGATAATTGGATGTGGCTGCCGAGCATCAATGATTGATTCCTCATCAAATGAGGTTGTACTCCACATTTAAAATGTTTGGTGTTTGGGTGCATCAGAGAGCATATTTTCAATAATGGAGTTCAATACTTTTTGTAACATGGAAATTTCCAAAAAGGATGACACTGAAGAAAATTGAGATATTTGGTTTGGATCAGTGTAGTGTGATCTATTTAGTTGTTGAGAAAACAATATTTTCTTTCAGGGTGGTGTAGAGGATTGTAGTATGTTGGTTGCTCAAATAAGGCTTAATTGCAGTTTTAGCCCCCTAACTTTTCCAACGTTGCGATTTTGATCCCCTAAGAAAAAAAACTACAAAACCGCCCCCTAAGTTTTGCAACTGTAGTAGTTTTGGCCCCCCAAGGCCAAAAAAAATTAAAAAAATAAGCCTTATTTGGTGTACTCCACATTTAAAATGTTTGGTGTTTGGGGGCATTAGAGAGCATATTTTCAATAATGGAGTTCAATACTTTTTGTAACATGGAAATTTCCAAAAAGGATGACACTGAAGAAAATTGAGATATTTGGTTTGGATCAGTGTAGTGTGATCTATTTAGTTGTTGAGAAAACAATATTTTCTTTTAGGGTGGTGTAGAGGATTGTAGTATGTTGGTTGCTCAAATAAGGCTTAATTGCAGTTTTAGCCCCCTAACTTTCCCAAAGTTGCGATTTTGACCCCCTAAGAAAAAAATTACAAAACCACCCACTAAGTTTTGCAACTGTAGCAGTTTTGGCCCCCCAAGGCCAAAAAAAAATAAAAAAAATAACATGTGACACCTCACTTAGGGTGCCACGTCAACGTAGACCGAGTCAATTTTAGCCTTGGGGGCCAAAACTACCACAAGTGCAAAACTTAAGGGGCGGTTTTGTAGTTTTTTTCTTAGGAGGCCAAAATCGCAACTTTGAGAAATTTCTATTCATCATGATTTTTGATCATATGGGATGAAGCGCCAATGCTCCATAAGCACTGCTTTGAAGCTGTTGATCGTGCATTTAGGGACAAGTTGTTGTTTTTCTTATAATGATGGCCGATTGGATATCCCCTTTGGTGGAAAAGTTGTTGTTTTGGGCGAAGATTTTCGCCAGATACTTCCAGTCATACCCAAAGGAACAAGACAAGAAGTTGTTCATAGTACTATAAATTCTTCATCTCTTTGGGATTTTTGTGAGGTACTGACACTAACCACAAACATGCGACTTTTATCTGGAAGCAATGCTTCCGACATTGTAGAGATAAGGGCATTTTCTGAGTGGGTTTTAGGAATTAGTGATGGAAGTATGGGAGAAAATAATGACTTGGATGTAACCCTGAATGTGCCACATGATCTGCTTATTCCAAGCTGTGGGGACCCGCATTCAGCTATTGTTACTCACATGTATCCTGATCTTTTGCACAACATGACTGATCTGTCCTTTTTTAAGGATAGGGCTATTTTGGCTCCGACAAATGCAATTGTCGATGCACTCAATGATTACGTAATGGATTTGATTCCTGGTGAGGAGAACACTTACCTGAGTTGTGATTCTGCATGTAATGATGGTGCAAACGCTGGTGGTCCGGGTGATCTGCATACTCCAGAATTTTTGAACACGATCACTGCTTCTGGACTTCTAGCTCATAAGTTGGGGTTGAAAGTGGGTGTTCCTGTTATGTTATTGAGAAACATCGACCAAAATTTAGGCCTCTGCAATGGAACGTGTTTAATAATTACAAGGATGGGAACATATGTCTTGGAGGCAAAGGTTATATCAGGAAGCAACATCAATCAGAAAGTTTTTATTCCAAGGTTGTCATTAGCTCCATCTGATAAGAAGATCCCATTCAATTTTCAACGACGACAATTTCCGCTGGCTCTTTCTTTTGCTATGACTATTAACAAGAGTCAAGGTCAGTCGCTGACTCAAGTTGGACTTTATCTCCCCCATTCCGTTTTTTCTCATGGTCAGTTGTATGTTGCTATGTCTCGAGTTACTTCAAGAAAGGGATTGAAGATATTGTTGCTTGATGAGGATGGTGATGATACCGATGTTACAACCAATGTGGTTTACAAGGAAGTTTTTCAGAATGTTCGGTAGTTTATATTGTTGTTTTGTGTTTGACTTTTTTATGGTTGTTTTTTACGTTTTGTAATTTACCAGCACACTTTTGTGAATGTCCATTACTAAGTGTTGTTGCATATGTGTTTGACGTTGTATTGGTCATTTAACTATGTGATCTTTGGTTATGTTTTAACTTTGTACCTTTGATATGGATTGATGCTTTTATGTTTCTCATATGATGTATTCTTTTTGGATTGGCGTTGTTATGTGCTCACTATTGACCCGTGCGAGAGCACGGGTTGGACGACTAGTTTTCAATAATGGAGTTCAATACTTTTTGTAACATGGAAATTTCCAAAAAGGATGACACTGAAGAAAATTGAGGTATTTGGTTTGGATCAGTGTAGTGTGATCTATTTAGTTGTTGAGAAAACAATATTTTCTTTCAGAGTGGTGTAGAGGATTGTAGTATGTTGGTTGCTCAAATAAGGCTTAATTGCAGTTTTAACCCCCTAACTTTCCTAAAGTTGCGATTTTGACCCCCTAAAAAAAAACTACAAAACCGCCCCCTAAGTTTTGCAACTGTAGCAGTTTTGGCCCCCCAAGGCCAAAAAAATAAAATAAATAACATGTGACACCTCACTTAGGGTGCCACGTCAACGTAGACCGAGTGAATTTTAGCCTTGAGGGCCAAAACTGCCACAGGTGCAAAACTTAAGGGGCGGTTTTGTAGTTTTTTTTCTTAGGGGACTGAAATCGCAACTTTGAGAAAGTTAGGAGGATAAAACTGTAATTAAGCCCTCAAATAAAGATGGTGTATTGGTGTCTTACTATTGTTGTTTTTTATGTAGATTAAGTAGAAAAACTGAGATGTAGTACTTCATCATTAGTTCAACAAATCAAGTGATACCAAACATGCACTTCACTTCTTTAATGCCATGTATTGTGAAAGTTAAATCTTGAATGGGTTCGCAAATTTGTTAGCTACTTAATGTCCATTGAATTATGTGACATTTAGCATGGGAAATGCTAGTTTTTTCCCACCATGGGAAAGTTAGTTTTTAACCATTAGATTAAATAGGGTACACAATTTTATTATGGTCTCTCAACATCAAATTTTTCCCACATCATCTTCCACCACCACCCTTCTCCCTTACCTTTGTGTCTTTTCCACAAACAAACATAGATTGAAATTGAAATTAAAATCAAATTTGAAACCAAAGTTAATCATCTACTAAAAATACCAATATTTTTTTTTATTTTAAAAAAAAGCAAACAAAAGTACATTTGCAGCTTGTTTATCATTACAAAATCCGCATAATCAAAAAATTATAAAAATAATAAATGAATTAATCCTACATAGTTTCTTATTTGTACAACAACAGTAGAAGAGTAGCTAAGCTATTTCAATTGCAATGCTCTTCAAACAAGGGTTGAGCAAGATAATGTAGAAGGATCATACAAAGCAGGAAGAAGATACTTCCTTCCATTATCAACATGAGCATTGAAACTAGCACCAGTAGTAGAATCAACAAGCAAATCACCAGCATAACCAGGGTAAGCACCTTTACCATAAACACCAGGACAAGCTGAAGCAGCTTCAAGAGGTGCTTCAAAAGGACCTTGAAAATATCCATTTCCAAAAGGGTTTGTTGCAGCTCCGGCTAAAGGAGAGATCTAGGTGTTAAACATGGTGGTGGTGGTGGTTATGATGGTCTTGTACGCAGAGAGAATGGATAGAGGAGGAGGTAGAGAGAGAAGTTGATGATTGTGTGGTTGAAGAGAGAGGGAGAAAAATCTAGTGTTGAGGGAGTATGATAAAAGTGTATTCTTCATTGGATCTAATGGTTAAAATTTACTTTCCTATGATGGGAAAAAACTAGTCTTTCCCATACTAAACCCCACCTTTGAATTAATCGGCAAGATTGCATCTCACAACCCCTTCATAATAAAATCCTTTGAAATATATAGCATTGCTCTTTTGAATAACAAGCAATTTTTTTGTTGGGTTAGACTTTAGAGTGCCCTTGCACTATTGATGATATCCTTTTACTCTCGTGCAGTAAAACTATTTTTGATTATAAAAAATGAGAGTTGAAAACACTTAGCACAATTGAAAGGTAGGTTTAAATAAGTAAAAAAAGAAATTTAGTGGAAGTAAAATAACTTGTATTATCCAGTAATTGACGCGAGACGTTTTTCTTAGAGGAATTGACGTAAGACTTGGTCTTAACGCTCTTTTGAAATAAAATAAAAAACATCCAACAATTTCTCTCAAATTGCTTTCATTGATTAGCCAAATATTACATTTTTTTTCTTCTTGTTATTTTAAGATCCACCTCATCTTGACCAATTGTTTGAACATTGTTGAAAATATATTCTTCTAGATATTTGACAGCACACCCATGTTTTGGATAGAAATTTCTATTCATCATGATTTGTCTACAGTGCACCTTTGAAAAAGAGATCCAAAAATATTGAAAAGTATTTCACCCCATTTTAGTTTGTCGGCATCAGATTAACAAGCGTAATTGAGGACCCCACTTCGGCAGCTAGTATAGCGTTGATTATTGCAATGAATTAAAAGCAATGAGGGCGTGACAACTCAAAATAAAATAATCGATATACAAAAACTTGACTAATATGATAAATAAATAAAAATTATTATAAACTTATCCTAACAAACATTCCACCTTACCCAAATAATATAATTCTTAGGTTCGTTGTTCATTAAGAAGTTGAAACTACGAAGTGTGTTTATTTTAAGCTTTTGAATTTATCAGACCTTATTCTCTTATAAAAAAATTCCATCTTACCCAATTAACAATTTGTATGGTCTATAAGTTCGTTCGATAAAAGGTAAAAACTTCGAAGTGTATTCATTTTGAGGTTTTAAATTTGTATTCTTCTCAATACTAACACATTTTTGTATCAAGTTCAGTTATAGAGTTTTGTTCCGATTTTAGTTTGATATCCTCTAATGGACGATGATTTTGATTCTTTCAAATTAATCGATTTGTATATCAAATATTGAATTTTAAATCCTCTAGTAGCTAGCTATGTATCTGTTAATTGACCCTCCTAATTATCGGGTTAGTAGACGGTGAAATTGATTTTTTTAGTAGTCAGCTTATGAATCGGATATCGAGTTTAAAAATAAATTGATAATTTAGATTTTTTTATAATAAATATTAGTATATTAACAATTATATTGGTATTTTTTATCATGACTCAAATTTTAAACATTTTAGACAATTTATAATTCAAATACATCAATTATTAAATGAATTTGAAAAACAAAAATTGTTTAGAGATGTGATTGAAAAAATTATTTTTTAAGATGAAAAAATGGATGTGGAGAGACTTGAAATTTGAACTCTCGCGTGTATTAGGCAATGTCACCGTTAACCGAGAGTTTTAACTCTTTTAACTGGTTTAATTTCTTAATTCGTGCTACTATAATATCTCGGTTCCATTCATCATTCACCTACTAGTCATTTTTCATCTCTCTCTCAACTGAACTCTACACAAGTTACTCTCTCTCCTCTTCATCTTCTTCGATTTTGTATTCACGTATTTGTTAGATCCATTTTAATTCTAATTATTTGTATAATATAAACTAACTATAGTTAAACTTTGTAGGTGATTGATGGCGCAAATTCTGCTACATGGAACTCTTCATGCTACAATCTTTGAGGTCGATAAACTCAAGAATATTGGTGGTGGTAACATTCTTTCCAAGGTGCTTTTTTTCTTCCTTCTTTTTTTGCTTTTATTATTATTTTTTTACTTAACTTAGTTCTTAGGTTTCTGTTGTACGGTTAGATCTATGAAGCCCTGACACAAACACGGACGGACACGTTAACACTGATAATAATTTGAGTAAATAAATTAATTTAATGTAATCACTAGTGTTTGTTGCACACTAGATACGCACGCATTCAATCAGAAGTATCGGTGCTACTGAGATTAGATCATATAATTGAACAAATTTATTGCAGTAGCTTGTTGTTAATCTCACCAATTGTGATTCAGATTTCATGATCAATAATTCAATCTGAATTTTTTTTAGCTTATGGTTAATTGTAAGTTTTAGTAGAGTTTTGCCACTGTTTTGGCTTCATCACTAACCTTCAAATCTCTGATCTGCTTGATGAGATTTGTTCTTTCAAACATGGAGATTGAATTTTCTGTGATCTTTGACTTGTAGCTTGTTGACTTTTCACGTGCTATCGGAAAGACTTGAACTGATAAAATCATAAATGTTTGAATAGTAGTGAAGGACTAGTTAGTTGGAAGGATTTTTTTTTTTTTTAAGTCCAAAGATTAAATTTTTATTTTTTGTGAAAAAGAAAAGGGGAAAAAAATTAGATTATAAGAATGAAAAAAGGGGAAAGTGGAAAGAGAGGGTGGTTGGGATTGGTCCATGGATAAGACAGAAGTTCATCAAGATTCTTACCAATTACATTTAATGTTCTTTTGTACTCAGAATCTTGATTTTTTTTGCTCTCTGTGTTGGTGAAATAATTGTTAGAAGAAAATAATAAGCTAAAAAAAAGTAAATCACTTCAGGCCTTGAGAAGTTTTTGGGCAAATGATTCAGCTTGGATTGTAGAGTTTGCTATTATGTTTCAGACAGTTTATATATTCATTTAGATTATTAGTGATCACATTTCACATACTGTTTTGCTACTTCAAATGTTTAATGCTTGATTTTAATAGCGAAGGGAAAGTTATTACAATGTTCTGGTTCCTTAATTTGTTCATTTGAATCTATTTGTCGCCTGTCGGCCTGAAATTAAAATGACCTTTTGTTCATTAAGCTAGTCTTTCAACTCAATGACTTCAAATTTTATCATACTTATCCTTTATCCTGCATATGGCATATGCTATGTTTTATCCCAAAAAACATATGAACTCAAAGGAAACAAACCTGGATCTTTGTTGGGTTTGTGTTAGTAGCTTGACTTCATCCTTGTCAAAGCCTCTGATGGGATATTTTTAAGAATGGGTTCAAATACCTTAATAATCCATTCTCTTGATCTTAACCTTGTTCATTTTAGGGTAGACTTTTGCTTGGAGCTCTCTTCGTCTTAGCATAAGTGCATGCATATTTTTACTGAAGATCATCCACTTATGTTTACATGCGTAATGCGTTAGTACCTGATGAAAATATTATTGTTTCACTTTTGTACCTTTATTACATGGTGGAAGGATAGTTTTTCACTTTTGGACCTTTATTTCCCATGTACATTGTTGTTGATTTATGCGTTGCTAATTACATTCACTTATTCTTTTTTTAGATAAGACAAAACTTTGAGGAGACAGTTGGATTCGGAAAAGGAACTACCAAACTTTATGCAACCATTGATTTAGAGAAAGCACGAGTGGGAAGGACCAGAATCATAGAAAAGGAACATGTTAATCCTCAATGGAACGAGTCTTTTCACATTTACTGTGCCCATTTGGCATCAGATATCATATTCACTGTGAAAGATGACAATCCTATTGGGGCAACCTTAATTGGAAGGGCGTACATTCCCGTTGAGGAGGTATTGGGTGGTGAGGAAATAGATAGATGGGTTGAAATATTGGATGTGAATAAAGAACCAATTCATGGAAATTCAAAGATCCATGTGAAGCTGCAATTTTTTGATGTTTCAAAAGACCGCAACTGGGCTCTAGGCATTAGAAGTCCAAAATTTCCTGGAGTTCCTTATGCTTTCTACACACAAAGACAAGGTTGTAAGGTTTCTCTGTACCAAGATTCTCATATCCCAGACAATTTTGTCCCCAATATACAACTTGCAGGAGGTCAGACTTACCAACCTCATAGATGTTGGGAGGATGTTTTTGATGCAATCACAAAAGCAAGGCACTTAATATACATTACAGGGTGGTCTGTTTATACTGAGATTTCCTTGGTAAGGGATTCAAGGAGGCCAAAGCCAGGAGGAGACATCACACTTGGTGAGCTTCTCAAGAAAAAAGCACAAGAAGGTGTTAGGGTATTAATGCTTGTTTGGGATGATAGAACGTCAGTTCCTCTGTTAAAAAAAGATGGGTTGATGGCTACTCATGATCAAGAAACTGAGGAATTCTTCCGAGGCTCTGAGGTGCACTGTGTCTTATGCCCTCGCAATCCGGATGATGGTGGAAGCATTGTCCAGAATATAGAAATTGGCACCATGTTTACTCATCATCAGAAAATTTTGGTGGTGGACAGTGAGTTGCCAAATGAAGTGGGATTAAATAAACGAAGAATTGTGAGTTTTGTAGGAGGCATTGATCTCTGTGATGGAAGATATGATACCCCGTTTCATTCACTTTTCCGAACTCTGGACACAGCACATCATGATGATTTTCATCAGCCTAACTTTCCTGGTGCTTCAATAGAAAAAGGTGGTCCTAGGGAACCTTGGCATGATATCCACTCAAGGCTTGAAGGTCCCATTGCTTGGGATGTTTTGTTTAACTTTGAGCAGAGATGGAGGAAGCAAGGTGGAAAGGACTTGCTTGTTCCTCTGAGAGAGCTTGAAGATGCCATTATTACCCCATCCCCAGTAACTTTCCCTGATGATCAAGAGACGTGGAATGTTCAGCTATTTAGATCTATTGACGGTGGAGCAGCTTTCGGGTTCCCCGAGACTCCTGATGATGCTGCTAAAGCTGGGCTTATTAGTGGGAAGGATAACATAATAGATAGGAGTATTCAAGATGCTTATATCAATGCTATTCGACGCGCAAAGAATTTCATCTACATTGAAAATCAATATTTCCTTGGAAGTTGCTATGCGTGGAGTGCTGATGGTATTAAGCCTGAAGACATTGGTGCTTTGCATCTGATCCCAAAAGAGCTTTCACTTAAGATTGTTAGCAAGATTGAAGCCGGGGAAAGGTTCACTGTGTATGTTGTGGTTCCCATGTGGCCTGAGGGTGTCCCAGAAAGTTCATCAGTTCAGGCAATATTAGACTGGCAGAGGAGAACAATGGATATGATGTACAAAGATATTATTGAAGCACTCAATGCCAAGGGACTTGAGGAAAATCCTCGGGACTATTTGACATTCTTCTGCCTTGGCAATCGAGAGGTGGTAAAACAAGGAGAGTACGAGCCTCCTGAAAGACCAGAACCTGATTCGGATTATATGCGAGCTCAAGAGGCCAGGCGTTTCATGATCTATGTTCATGCCAAGATGATGATAGGTAAGTAAAAACATTAAGCTGACATATTTTGTATAACATTCCTTCTAACACTTTCTTTCCAATACTTTTTTTATGATTGAGCAATGTTCGCATGGGTCTCCTTTCCTATTTAGTAGGACTCTTTTCAAAATGATTGAGACCCACATGAATTTTACTAAAACCTCACTCGCTCGTCATATAATAGTCAAGAGCAATTCTGCAAGCTACACAAATCTCACGCAGATTTTTATTTTAAAGTTATTTCTAGGAAAAAAAAATACTTTATTCTAATTATTCATTTAGATAAGTTGGTCCACATTTGGACAAAAAAAATTCTTGAGAAGTTTTTTGACTCTTTCAACAAATTTGAGATTAATAAAAGAAAGCTGGTATGTATTACAATATCCCTTTTCCTTCACCAAGAAAATATCCTTTGATGGTAGGAGTTCATAGTGTGGTAAAACTAAGTTTGTTGTTTGCAGTTGATGATGAATACATAATCGTCGGATCTGCCAACATCAACCAAAGATCCATGGATGGTGCTAGAGACTCTGAAATTGCAATGGGAGCTTATCAACCCTATCATTTAGCTAATAGGCAGCCTGCAAGGGGTCAGATACATGGTTTCCGCATGTCGTTGTGGTATGAGCACCTTGGCATGCTTCAAGAAACCTTCCTTCACCCAGAAAGTGAAGAATGCATTAGGAAGGTGAACCAGATTGCTGACAAGTATTGGGATCTCTATTCTAGCGAGACTCTTGAGCATGACCTCCCTGGCCACCTTCTCCGCTATCCCATTGGGGTTTCCAGTGAAGGAAACGTGACAGAGCTGCCAGGATTTGAATTCTTCCCTGACACCAAGGCTCGTGTTCTTGGCGGAAAAGTTGATTACCTCCCACCCATACTTACTACTTAGTTTCATTTTCTACTTTGTTCACTAAATATAGTATTTGTGGTGTTAGTGTGAGCAATGACTGTAATGGTACAATGGTCCTGCGAAACTGTTTTTCTTTTAAAAACTGCTAATAAGCTTGAGATGATTAAGGACTTTGCTGTTGATTTGTAATGCTTGTATTTTTCTGCTCTTTCTATGTATAACTATGATAAATTCTAGCTAGGAGTCCTTGACATGTATTCTACTATATCATATTTGTTGTAATTTTAAAATTGTATTTTTTTTCTTCTCATTTCATGAATATTAAATAATTTTCCTTCTCAAAGGCTAAAAAACTCACGAACTTTCCATAAAACTATAACCATAAGGAAGTTTCCACAGTTTAGACGATCATATCATAGATTTAAATCCACAATCCATTTTGATATCCAAAACATAACATATTTTTGGTACAATGATAAGGCAAACATAGGAATAATGTTATAACATCATAGAATAAACAACCACCATTTATTAATTACTAGCAGGTACAAAGGAAATGAGGTTGTGCTGCCATGTCTTCTCCCACACTAGGGCTTTATAAATGTTAGAATGAGAACCGTCACCGGCGGAAAGGATGAGGTCGTAGTAGATCCCTGAGGCAACCTGAGATTCACCCTTGATGAGTTTATCAAGTTTCAAGTTTGCCCCAGTATGCTTGTTGTACTCGGTAACAGCAAAATTGGCGATATCAATCACGTGTGGATCGTTGATGTCCTTGATTGGGCTCCAACCACCAGCACTAATTTCCATTCTTGCAACGGCAGAGGCCATCAGAACAACGACGAAAAGAACAAGCAATTGGAGTCTCATGAGATGATGTATAGCAACTATAATTCTAGTTGATGGTCTACTGTAACTATTATCTTTTCAAAACTATATGTATAAAAGAAATTTATTAATAATTAATTGAATGAAATAAATCCAACAAAGTCAATAGTTTCATTCCATTTTATGTACGGAAATAAATCAAAACTCTATAATATTAACTCGTGAAATTGGTCGAGATACGCGTACATTTTATCAAAAAAAATACTCAATAAATCTACAACGTCTACTGACTTGCGTGTTGAATTGTCTTTATAGATACGTACTGCCCTATTTCAGTTGAAAAAGATGACAGCTGACGAAAGTCTATATTCATAGATCATTCAACACCACCATAATATCTCAGCTTTGACGTGAACATACAGAAAAAGTTGGAGAGCCAAATCAATAATTAAAAATTGAAAAGAAATAATAAATTGATCAAAAAAACAATATCTTCCAACTTAATCAAAAGTGTTAAGTATCTTAAAAAGAAACTTTGTCTGTCAGTATAGTCTTTTTTTAACTAACTAGTCTCTCCAATTACATGCGATCATATTAATCGATCACAACAAAAATTATAAGGCTGAGACAATACTCTAGAAATAAGTGGTGTGACCAAAAAGATCTGCTTATGTGGCTAACTAATAGAGCGCCACGTGTGAACAACTTCAAAGACATAAACCTAGGTATGACCGACGCAAACATCCTCAGACATGCTCAAAATTTTTATGAGAGAAAAAACAAGACCTAATGATATAAACACATGAAAATGCCCCAGATACAAAAACACTTGTCAAACCCCTAGTCTTTTACTCATTTTCTTCACCAATCACTGTTTCAATTGTGACCCTATAATCATCCATCATCTATACCTCCTTTTTCCAATTCAATTTCCTTCAACATTCATCAAACCAAGTATGAGAGATCGTTACAGAGCTGTTTCTTTTGATGAGTTACCTTCACATTTGCTTTTGGATATTCTCTGCTCAGGGAAGCTCAGTGCAATGGACCTTGTTTCATTGGAATTTGCTTCAAAAGCTTTTGGTGCTAGGAAGGGCTCGTACCCTTCAAAGTTTAAGTCATTGGTAGACTATGCTGCATTTCAATTATGTGGTTCTCATGCCATATATTCCATGATGAGTCTGAGTTCTCAGAGGAAGCTGTATAATTATAGATGTGGCCGAAATTGGAAGTGAGTTTTGAGGTTTTTGCAATCTGTGGAACAATCCTCTGATATGGTTCAGACACCATTAGGAAATGTACTATTCATTTCATTACATAAACCATTTTTGTTTGTTTGTTTGTTTGCTTTTTTCCTTTTGAATTATGAGTTGCAGTTTTTTCGGGTTTTATTCTATAATGAGTAAGTTTTTTAACATTGGTGATTGATCCGTCAAGACCTGAGATCAATGGCAGTTTGAAAACACTTTGAGTTTGACGATCAAGTAAGAATGCGCCGAATATGTGAGGTTTTAGGGTAGAAAAGTGTGTGCTTGGAAGGAGGATATGAGTTAATTTATAGTGATGAAATAGGGTTTTTGGTCCCTCCGACCCTAATTCGGACAGCTGTTCCAGAGGGACAACTGTGAGCATATTAGAGGAAACCAACCTTGGATCCGAAACGAACAGTTCATATTGGCTCATGCCGCCCTGATCAGGTGAATTTAGGGAAAGTCCATGTCGTGATCAGATTATACATTGCTGCATTTTAATTGTGTGGTTCTCATGCCATCTATTCCATGATGAGTTTGAGTTCTCAGAGGAAGCTGTATAATCATCGATGTGGCCGAAGTTGGAAGCGAGTTTTGAGGTTTTTGCAATCTGTGGAATAATCCTCTGATAAGGTTGAGATACAATTAGGAAATGTACTATTCATTTCATTATATAAACCATTTTTATTTGTTTGTTTGTTTCCTTTAGAGTTATGTATGATTTACAGGTTTTTCAGTTTTTATTTTATAATGAGTACGTTTTTTAACATTGGTGATTGATCCATCAAGATCTGAGATCAACAGCCTCGTTGTGATTGTGGTCGCCGGACTCTAAACGGTAGCTTCCTTCTCTCCGGAGGGGGTGGTGTACTTGCAAGCACTCTGACGATCAAGTAAGAATGCACTGAATATGTGAGGTTTTAGGGTAAAAAAGTGTGTACCAGGAAGGAAGCTATGAGTTAACCTTTATAGTGGTGAATTAGGGTTTTTGGTCGTCCCTCCAAGCCTAATTCAGACAGGTATCCCGAAGGGACACCTGTGAGCAGATTTTGAGGAAACTAACCTTGGATCCCGAATGAATGGTCCAGATTGGCTTACGCGGTCGTGATAAAGGCTTTTATGTTTTTCAACCCCAAGTTGTTCAGACAGAACAGTTTATATGGTATGGCCTATCACAATTTTTTTTTATCAAGGCTCGTCACCATTGTACATTTGTAATAAGCGATATAATAACGCATTTGTGTAATAATTAGAACAGAAAAAGAAAAGGAAATGAATTTGGAGTTTTATATGTTGGCTATAATGATAATGATAACGAGTTTAAGAACAAATCTTAATTTCGATGATTTTTTAACATCATTTTGTACTTGTGTGTCTTTTGTATTCTAAATGTCCTTTTATAACAAGAGTTGTGGAATTGGAACTTACGATGAATGTCATTTTATTGGCAGATGCAAATTACAACAGGATATTATCACACCTTGGCAATCAGCAATTCCTCCGTCTATTCTTGCGGTTCTTCTTTGTTTGGTGTACTTGGTCAAGGGTCTGAAAAAACACAGTGTTCAGCATTTACCCAAATCAATTTCCCACCTTTGGCGCGTGTGGCACATGTTTCGGCCTCAAATAGTGATGCAGTTTTTATTATGCAGTCTGGAGAGGTTTGTGGCTACTTAACCTTTATTCAACTAGTTTGAGTCATGAGCAAGTCATTAATCTGGGATTAATTACTCTGCATGTTCCATTATTGCTTTATGTTATTGGAATTGAAACCAATACTTGTTTCCATTGTGAACCTGCCATTTCACTTTGCAGGTATTTACATGTGGGAGTAATTCATATTCGTGTTGTGGACATGGAGATACAAGTCAAATAATTTTCAGGCCACGTCTTGTTGAATCCTTAAAGGGGATTCCTTGCAAGCAGGTAAACTGCATATCACCTTTCATGATCACCATATGAAAGCTTACTTCGCTTCTATTATTTTTAGTCTGTTCTCTTTTGCTAATTTTTTTTTATCTTAGTCTGATATATTATAAAATTGGCAGTCAAGTCTTTCCATGTAGTCTGCAATAAATTGAATTCTATAGTTCCAATCATAGACACATAATTTCGTAAAGTATATAGGGAAATGCGAGTTGGTTTTCACGTAACAATATACGGTGCTTTTCCGAATACATTCGTCGAAATTTTTTCCATGTAATTTTAATTTATAGTTAGGTAAACAAAATTTATTGATAGCGTACCAATAACGAATTGACTATATATACCCACATACCCGATATTTTGAGGCTCACATACCATTTAAGATAATTGCAAACCTGGTGACCAAGGTTTCGATTTCTTACAAGTAATTTTGAGGGGGTTCTTATCCCTTTCATATACAATTTAGATTTTTAAATGGGCACCTGCATTTTGAGAAGTTCCAAAAATTGTTGTCTGTCCTTTTGTTTTGATTGAATCCATCATCCTAGGGTCGAGGCACCGATTAAATGGGAGGCAAAACCAAGCATACTAGGGTTCCAAGAGTTGGAGATGGTGCTAGGGCATAGAGCAATAAGCTAGCAGTTTGTAAAGAGAGAAGAGTAATGTGGTGGTTTGACATTGCATCACTTATAAAGACGGTGGTTCACCTCGTTGTGGCATGACATAATGCAGGGTATAGAACTTCCACAGTGGCGAGAGCTGGGTATCATCAGGGGTAAGGATTGATTGGTGCTTAGATTAATCAGTCCATTGAAATAAAGAGGTTGTGAAGTAAATGAGGAAAATAAAGTTCAAGAACTAACAATGGCTTCCCCTTCTTCATCCCTGGTTAATTTGCTTTTTCTCTCGTTTTATTTTGAGATTAAAGAGAATCTTGGAATAGGAAACATTTGACTATCGTTTCACACTATTAAAATCGGTGTTTGCGATGATGAAGATGGAGATGAAGAAGATTGGTTGTGTTAATTTGAGAAAACATAATGGTTTTCATGATTTATCAAGGGATATTATGACTGACTTAGATGAAGGGGGATATGGCCAATCTAATGATTTAATGGGGGGTTGACTTTCAATTTTAATCAAGTGAGAACCTTACTATAAAAAGGATTGGTTAATAATAACCAATTCCGTGTGTGAAAATGTTGGTCTAGATAGATCACATGTTTAATAAGTGGTTCATCTCGATCAACATTTTAGGTTACGGCTTTCCTAACGTATGCAATATTGCACACGATAAGGATAATTATTTACTCACTTTTTTCTTATTACCTATTCAATTTTAGTGGTTCTTAACATGTGCAATTTTATACACCTTGGGAAAACAGTTGAAGTTAATATCAATCTCAATTCTCATCAGATGAGTAATCTCACTTTAGTCTGATAAGAAACCAAATACTTTGGGAACCTTCACTTAAAATCTAGCAATCCAGGACGAAAAACTAATCCACTATACCGCAGTTCCTATCGGACCCCTAAGCTCACTTTGATTTCAATATTTACAATGTTTTCTACCCTGTAATATGCTTTGATTTCATATTTATATATTTCAAGGAAGTCTGTTAAAAGGCATTTTGTGATTTCGGTTCCTTACCAGGTTATTTGAAGGGGGATCTTGTCTCTTTGATAAAAGTGTTGTAGTTTTGTCATATAGTTAAAACATTATGTGTTGTTCCAAGAAGTTACTCAATAACAAATCTTGAGTCTAATAAACTGTCCATTCCAATTGGCATAAGATGTTCCCCCAGTTTGTTGGGATGTGCTCAGTACTATTTTGAATATCTATGAAGTTATTTCAAGGAAGTTACTCAATAACAAATCTTGAGTCTAGTAAACTAAATTCTCAAATGTTTTAAGCTAAATTATACTTCTAGTCCCTTAAGTTATTTTTAGGTTTCACCTTATCTTTAAGTTACAAATGTTAGACACTTTGGTCTATTAAGTTTTTCCTTCGAGTTTGGTCCCTTAATTTACAACACTTTGGTCTTTTTCTATCTGTTTTCTTTTTTAGTCCAACAAATGTTTCGTACATACATGGCATTGCATTTTGGTGATTCGACATCTGACTAAGCAAGAAAAAGAAAAATAAAAAGAAAACATAGGAAACATTTGATGAACTCAAACGGAAAATTGGCAGAAAGGACCAAAGTGTATAACATTTGTAAATTAAGAGACCGAAATGGAACGGAAAAAACATAATGAACCAAGGTGTCTAAATTTTGCAACTCAAGAAACCAAAATCAAACGAAAAAAACAAAGGGAACATAAAAATAACTGAAGGACCAAAAGTGTAATTTATCCCAAAAAAATTATTCAATGATGTCTATTTTAAAACATCTTCTTTGAAAGATATAAAATAACATGAATGTCTCTCAGGTTGCAACAGGATCAAGCTTCACAGCCTTCCTTACTAGACAAGGTCATGTGTATACATGCGGAATAAACTCGCGCGGCCAACTCGGCCACGGCGACACTCAGAACATAACAAGCCCTAAAATGATTCAATTCCTCTGTGATGTGGGTCCTGTTGTTCAGGTTGCTGCTGGATCAGACTATATCTTATCAGTAACAGAAGTTGGATCAGTATACTCCTTTGGATCAGGTTATCATTTTTGTCTCGGCCATGGTGAGGATGACAACGAGGTTCTTCCACGTTTGATACAAAAATTTAGAAGAAATCGTATTTGTGTTGTCCGCGTATCTGCTGGGGATGAGCATGCAGCTGCACTTGATTCAAATGGATTTGTGAGTTTCATTTGACGAGATAAATTTTCAATTTTAATTGTCACACTTGATTAGAACTTTTGATGTAGTTGTGACTTCAAGTTTCTATTATTGATGGTTCAGGTATATACATGGGGCAAGGGGTATTGTGGTGCTTTAGGCCATGGAGATGAGATTGAAAGGACAAGACCAGAGATGTTGTCTAGTCTCAAGAATCACTTGGCCGTTCAGGTATCATATCTATTTCAAGTCTTTTTCACTATGTAGTATTGGTGTGTTTCAGGTGTCGGACACCAATAATGTATTCAATTTCTTCCATTTTTCATATTGTTATCAGTGTTCACGTGTCAGTGTTGTGTTGATGAGACTGCTCAGTCCTATTATTTTCACATTATTATTGTTACTTGTAGGTGTGTGCAAACCATAGAAAAACCTTTGTTCTACTTGATTCAGGTTTGGTCTATGGCTTTGGCTCCATTGCATTTGGAAGCCTAGGAATTTTGGGTAAAAGGGTATCTGATATAATATTAAAGCCTAGAATATTAAGTACATTAAGATCTCACCATGTTTCTCAAATTAGCACTGGCCCTTGCCACACTGTGGTAGTCACCAACCGTGGACAAATATTTGGCTTTGGAGACAATGAAAGAGCTCAACTTGGTCATCATACATTAAGAGAATGCCATGAACCTACTGAAATTTTCATAGAAAAATAATCTGAAGGTGATCCTATGTTATTAAGCAGCATCTGACACATCAAGATAAGTCACATATTTTTTTATGTTTGGTTCACCTGAATTTTTAAGTAAGATTATGTTATCCTTGTAAAAGTTTAGTGTTTTATACCCTATTACATCCTTTGCACCCAAAATTAAAGAGGTGGAATCTATGTTTTTTTTTTCGTGGCTATTTTCAGATCTTGTCCAAATTACATGGACTATTTGAGGTATTAATTATAGAGAAATGTTGAATACAGCGAAAACTTCTATCCCGAATGCTTCCCGAGTGATGTGGCACGCACATAGTCAACTACTTTACTTCATCCACCGACTTGCATTGTATTATTTAATTAGTGAAATAATTAATTAATTAATTAATTAATAAGTTTCTCTATCATCCTTCTTTCATTTGAGATTTCCTCTTGTTCTTTCATATTTTTATCTGATAAAGTTTGGAACCATTTCTTTTCCTTTTTAGCTTGTAAGTTTATGATAAATTACAATTGAGGTTTTTAAGTTTAATTTAAATAAATATGAAAATGGACTTTTCTCTTACTAGTCAACTAGTAAGGTAGGACGTTATTGATCGAAAAATATATGCTTTAGAAAAGTGTCTAGTTTATCTATTATTACTTCTTTTTTTTTTATAATAGCGTCGGAAAGTCAATTATGCTCATGTGTTTATACTTGAAAGAATCAATTTAGAAAGAAAGAAAAAAAGATCAGTGAAAAATTAAAAATTATGTTAGGAAATGGAAAATGTTACTTAATGGTTTCTTTTTAAAAAGAAATGTTACTTAAATAGGTAGTAGGAGTTGAACTAACAATCTCTAATTTCTCTTACAAGTTAAGCAAAATTTTGTGTTTTTTTAAAACTAAAATTTGTATCGTTGGATATCAAGGATTTTGTGACCGTACGAAATGTCTGGTCAAGTGGACTATGTAACCCCACCAAATCCAACACACATCGATACGAACAAAAACGATACAAACCGCAACCGCATTCATACTTTTGTTCTTTCCAACTTCTTTAATGCACAAACACTTTTTAAATTAGACATGTTTTGGTGTGGAATATATTTCGTGTCCGACACCAATATAATATAGACACATATAATTAAATTGAATTATTAGCGATGTCAGCATGTCTGTGTCAGCATGTCCGTATCTGTGTCATGATTTATAGTCTCATGTCGATGTACTTGCCAAAGCAAAATCCAAACCGAACATTGCATATAACCGACCCACCCCTCAAATCTTTAATCGTCTTCATTCTCATCAATCACATCAGAAAAATCTAGAAGCTCATACATAACATCCACCACCAATTAACTAGTGCCATTATTTTTCTTCTATCCCCTCATCACTCACCACACTCCACAATTTATCATTATTTATACAATTTTCTAATTCATTCTTTTTCTCTTTATCATTATTATATCTTATATTTCCCATTTACTCTCCCATGAAGTAATCTCACCTACACCCACCTCTATATATCTAAATAAACTCTTCTTCCTTTCTAGTCAAGTCAACTTAATCCTTCTTTTTCTTCAACAAATGACTTCTCCTTCTCTCTCACAGGGTCTTGTGTTCACTACAGCTATGCTTGTATCAAGCACCATGCTTTATCTAGCTTTTTCTAAACACAAGATTAACCCATCATTTCAATTTCTTGGAAGTCACGTTTCTCATGACTCTAACACACAAATTCTACGCTCTTGTTTATATTCAGGTAAATCACCACCTCTTCTTTTGATTAACCTTACTTTATTTTTTTGTATGTAGAGGATGACAAACGCTACTGAAACTCACACACATAAGGTTCGAACTCACACACAACTGTGTGGTACAGGGTTCGAACTCGTTTAAAAATGTTTAACCTAACAATATCTATATCGTCAGTTGAGCTAGGTCATAGAAAATTATTAACCTTACACTTAGTTCATAGTTCTTACTATATTGTATGTGTATTTTTTTTTTCTCAGAAGAAAAGAAGAGGGAGAGGAAGATGAATACAAAGAAGAATAAAAAGAAGGTTAGCTTTGAAGAAAGTGTGAAGGAAGTGAGAGAAAAGAGTGAGGTAGCAAAAAGAGAGAAACAGAGGAAACGAAACAGAGTACATAGCAGCTGCAGAAGTGAAACAACGAAAACTCGTGGAATTCCTGCAAATAGAATGGCTTTGTATAACGGGATTTTGAGGGATCGTGTGCATAGGATTGAGTGATTCTCGTTGAATGAAACTTGGGAAAGAGGAAATCCTATGAAGCACTGTATTTTATCTATCTTGCTCTGTTTTTCCTCTGTTTTTTGTTTTTGAGTGGTTCTAAATTCTAGTTTAGTTTTGTGGTGAGGGTTTTTACACATACACAACTGTTGTGTGGTTGTAGTGTGGGGACAATTTTAGACACAACTCAACTTGACCTGGTGATCCAACTCAGCACTAGTTATTTGAGATTGGATTTGACTCTATTTTACTTTGTGATGAAAATATTAACATAGTGAGTGATATTTTGTGATAAACTAAATTAAGTGGTTAATGTAATTTACTTAAGGTGAGTGGATAAGAATTTTGTGAGTTTGATTATTGGCTAAAACAATTATTGGTTAGATTTTTTTAAAATAAAATTAAGTGGTTAGACTATATCTTTTTGATGAAGTCGAGCGAAATTATGTTAAAAACCAAAGAAGACTCTCAAGTACAAGAAGTGCCGGAAGAGATTGAAAAGTGATCAATTACACAGTAGTTATGTTACAAAGTTAGCCGAAAAAACTACCGAATAAATAAATTACATAACTGCCTTTAAACAACGCACAGAGTTGAATTCCCAAGAAAGATAGTCGAAAAGAATAAAATGCTTTCAACTACCAATAAGTTTGGAGTTTAACCTTTAATGCTAACGACACAAGCTGATCCATCTTATTGTGGAAAATCCTTCTTTTGCGATTTTTTCATATAACAAAGAGAAACGAAATCCAAATAATAGTAAATGTCGTCCTAGAATTCTTGGAAAATCCACCGAGGCTTCCAAAATGAGTTGCATGAGATAGGATATTCCCATGGGATACTGTAAAAATGCATAATCAACCCGATATTAGAAGCCATAGACGGCCGTAATAATCACACCTGAAGAACAAATGGTCCCTATTTTCTAACCCGCCACACAAAGTTGAGCCATAAACTTCGGAAACGTCAAGAACACGTCTCCTACACATATCGTCCTCGTAGCTAATCTATTCAGAAACAAATGCAAACAAAAATATTCACCTACGGAACCGACTTGAGCTACAACAAACGATTAAAACCTTCATTGGCAACAATGTCAACTGCAGTTAAGTGATTATAAGCTGATTTAACCGTGTACAGTGGCAGATCTTGACTAATTTTTTAGGGGGTGCCAAATGTTCACAACTCGCATATATATATATATATATATATATATATATATATATATATATATATATATATATATTTTTTTATATAAATATATATTTTTTTTTATTGTGAGT
>Ga0228710_1001318_pt1 | contig 36830 bp, 27 predicted proteins | sample MedpolnodulmetaG_FD_177995 | JGI IMG/M metagenome (GOLD analysis project Ga0228710, IMG submission 177995) | Root nodule microbial communities from Medicago polymorpha collected in Santa Monica, California, United States - pink nodules | ecosystem: Host-associated > Plants > Roots > Nodule...
TTTGCCGCCCCCCCCCCCCCCCCCCCCCCCCTCCCCCACTGACTTAGGTGTCAGAGCATAGGCATGTACACAACCCCCTTCGTCTCACTGAGGGTTGGCGAACAACCAATGTGAAGTCATCAACTTACCTCAATGGACGACTCAACATAACCAGGCTTACAACGGATAGATCGATGTCTATATTGAAATGATACAATGAACTCATACTGTTTATGTTAAGCTCTAGGTGTTTGATAAAAATGTCTCAATGAAAAACTAATTGATTTTTTCATTGTTTTACGTTGTGTAGATCTGTCTAACAGACCAAACAGGATAAGAAATGGTAAGGAGACCATGACCTCCAGTGCACAAGGCAAAGAGGCAGGTTGCGCACCCTTTTAGTAAAAAGGGACATGGGTATAGGAGTGGGGAATGGTCGTCACAGACAGGTGTGTCCCAGATAGTGGAGCCTACACATCAATATGAGGAGGAACCTCACTACCACGCTGCTCAGGAGCACTACGAGAAACTTCAGTATGAGGAGCCAACTCAAGAGGAGGAGGGTGAGGCTGAGGCTGAGCCTAAGCAGTAGGGGAACCATAAGTTGCACCTGGACCGAAGGGTTTTCCTCGGGGGCCTCGAGACTTAACGCTTCTATTGAGGTTCGGTACACATGTGGCCTGCATGCTTTGGAGAGACGACTGAGTATAATATAGTGTGTTTATATTAAAGTGTTTATTTTAGTTATTCAAATGTATATTTTTAACGGTTTTTTGTTTGTCTTCATTTTTGTATTTCAGTTGTGGAGGAAGCATTTTGTGACAATTTGGGTACATTTTAAATATAGATGTAAATTAATGACATTTGCGTATTTGTGTATTTCTCGATGACATTTGAACAAGATAATCAAAATCGGACCGGACATTGAACCAGTGAACTCATGGGTTCAAGGTTCAGAGGTCGGACCAGGATGTTTACCCTGGTTTTTGGTAAACAAACGTTGGTTTCCGAAAACGGATAACTTGAGAGAGCAACCAGTAAATCTTGGGGCATATTGTGTTTATGTTTGACAGCAAGTATGAATGTTCTTGATGTAAACCAAAAAATATAGAAGTCGGGAGCGAACACGCGTCAAATCTGCGAAGCAAATTGCTAAGAAAAAAGGGAAAATTGAGAGGAATTTAAAGGATAAACTTAAATTGCATAAATGAATGTAAAGTGGTACACAGATTCATATATTTGCAACTTGTTTACTCGTTTCTCCTATAGTGCGGATAGTTTGAGTGTGTAAGTCTTGTGTGTATGCGAATTGTGACCCGTTTTTCTTATGAAAAACTCTTATTGATACTACACAACTGCCTATACAGAAACCGTTGAGTGTAACCGCTAATAACTACCCTAGATATCTTTTGAATTTCAAATGACATCCCTCCGACAGTAACTGCTATTAGGCTTGTCGATATGGCACCAACTTCTCTTTGATATCTTGCTTGCTTGTCGAAGCTTCTCCATCGAACGACGAAATCTCTCTAAGTCCATAAACCTGATCCAGCTTGTGAGTCAAACTCATTTAGATTTCTGCAAAGTCTGTATCTTCAGATAGAAGAAGAAAAAGACATTTTTGAACTTCGTTGAACATGGCTCCTTGTCGAAACAGATAACATCACTATCTTCAGCATCTAAAGGCAGTTGAAAAACCTTTTGTGATGTCATCAAGTCCCACTTAGTAGGCCAAGTTCCAATTTTGGGAAATACCACGTTCTAGTTTTTGGAAACTACCACTTCATTATGCTTTTGACTAACTATCAATTCAAGGTATTGACACTTGTTAGAAATTTGTGAAGGTGAGAAAAACACAAGAAGGGGGGTTGAATTGTTTTAGATTTTTCTTCTCCTAAAACTGAAATCACTGATCAGAAGCTGATAGACTTCAGGTTCTGATGCAATGTTCAGAGTCAAAATGCAACGGTTAAGTAAAGAGAGAGAAAGAGAGAGAGAGGGAGAGGGAGAGAGAGAGAGAGAGAGAGGAAAGACACAATTCAATTATACAGGTTCCTTCCACAATCCGGAAGTAGTCTTGTCCCCCTTGCACTTCCAAGGAGAGTTCACTAAAATCAATATATGATTAAAATTGCTCAAGCACAAAAGAAAGAGACTTCAAACTAACTCAAGCACAAAAGCAAGAGGTTTCCTATGCTCAAGCACAACTGCAAGAGACTTCCTAAGCTCAAGCACAAAAGCAAGAGACTTCTAATCAAACAGAATTACAAAGAAAATGTTTGAGGTTGAACACTTGATATACAATCAGTGGTGTTCACAATACAAATCATATAACACTATTAAGACTCTAGAATTTCTAAGATATGAAAGTTGTTAAGAAATTCTAAGTGAACTTTGATGTGAAACAATTTTATCAGAGTTTTAGCACTTGTAAAATTGTTGTGAGTCTCTTACAATCTTCAAGTTTTCACTCCTTTATATAGAGGTGTGACAGAGACGTTGTAGATTGCTAGAGAATCATTGTTGAAGCTTGATAATCACAAATGATATGTTGCCTGATTTAGTTATTGTCCTATGACGGAACAATTTCAAATCCATTCCATGTATAGAGAATAACTAGCGTAGATGCAGCTGTATTCTTGTATTGTTGCAGACATCGTGAGTAGAGTAGTGGAGTAGTGGTTAACCAATGCCTTCAAATTCCTCTAAATTATACTATTGTCCTTTTCCTGCTCTCTTTAGTGGATCAGCATCCAATGCCTTCAAATTACTCTAAATTAGTCGTTGCTCTAGGCTTCCATTCCTCCTGCAATCATAAGCATTTAGAATAACAACTTCTAACAAACTGAGAATTCCAGTCTTCAGCCTCTGATGAACTTCAGCTTCTGATGATCTTCAGCTTCTGATGACGTCAGTTTCTGGTAGACAGCTTCTGATGATCTTCAGATGCTCTTTTCTTCATATGTTAGCTTGCAACACAAGCTTCCTTTTTGTAAATTCAATTGCTCTCATTTGTTCCTCCAGAACCTATATTTGATTTAAATTATTGTCTATGGTCCTGCACACTTGAACAAATATTAGCATATCCAATTGAAATTTTAAATACCTTGTTATCATCAAAACTTAAAGTGGTATTGCTAAACACATTTTGTTCCAACAATCTCCCCCTTTTTGATGATGGCAAACACTCGTATTAAAATGCTCAATTGTTGTTAATCTAATTAACAAGTTGACTTTTAGGGTCTGAGGTTTGTAAGCTCCCCCTAAGTCTGATAGTTCTTTAAGGTGGGTTTTGTAAGCTCCCCCTAAGTTCTATCCATGTTAATTAAATTCATTTTATAATCTTAAAACAAATCACTCAGAATAATCTCACATGAAATTAAAGACTAAGAGATGAGAAGCAGTTTCTCCTAATTCAATTTTAGAATTAAATTAGTGGGGCTCAGAGCCTAAATACATGCTATATCTACACCCCATTTTGTCATCAACAAAAAGTAAAAATAAAGATCAAAAAGAGACGTAGGAAAAACATGAGATAATTCTAAAAGCATATCATTTTATGGTTAAAAATAGCACATAATAACCAAACATTAAATTGTCAGGAGGAAAATAGCAATTTATCAGAGCAACAAAGTAGAGAAACAAATATCATAACCTAAATACAAGAAACGTAGGAAATCATTTTGAAAACAAGTTAAAAAGATGTGCAATCTAGGGTTGGTCTTGTTTCTTCATCATCTCCATCATTTCATTCATCATAGTTGTCATGTTCTCTGACTGTTTCTTTAAGGCTTCTTCAAAAGCATCAGATCTTCTGGCTTGAGCTTCTTCTCTTGCTCTAAATTCTTCTTTCTGTTCAACCATATTCCTCTTCAGATTTTCCACTAGCATCTTCTATTCCAGCTTCTCAAGAGTTGAAGTTTTAGGTTGAATTTTCAAGTTTGTCAACCAAGACAGGTCAAGGTTCTCTTGATCACCAGAAGTAATGATAGCTGAAGCATCCAGAAAGAAAGGAGAGTTTAAGATATACAATCTGCTTTTGGCTTTAAATCTATTGACTTCCACTTCTTTCATGTTGTATATAAATTTCTTGAACCAGTTAATGAGAGACTTATAATGAGCTTCAATTGACAGATTCTGAAATTCACACATAACTGTGTCTACTCTTTCTCTCAGAGCAATCCACTTATCTTCATAACTCTTTGTGTGAATGGGATCATTTCTAGCCTTCACCAGTTTGTTCAGATCCTCAAATATGTTCTCTCACATAACTCTTTTAATATAACAGAATCTAGTAAAAGGGTAGGTGGGGTTGAGACTTTTGTGGTTTGAGGTGCAGGTGTCCAATTTTGATCTTGGATAGGCTGGATTGAAGATGAGGAAGGTATATCAATTGATTTTTGAAATTAGATGTTAAGGTTATAGTCAGTATAAACATCAGGCATTTCATCATCAGAGTCCATTGAACTTCACAAAGTCCAATATCGCTGATGAGATGTTCTTGATTCAACGTATGTATGACTGGCAGTGGCTGAGACAGATGTAGGTTGAATGGGTTTAAAAATGAAGGTTTGTTTGTTGGCTAAGTTCTTTAATGCAGTAGCAAATGAAGTTTTGGAATGAATTGCACTAAGATAGTCTGGCTTGAAATCAGGATGAATGACCAAGTCAGTGCAGGTTTTTGTAGCCATTTGTGAGTTAGGTTGATGTTGTTGTGGGCTTTATGAGACAGTTGAATAAGGTTCTGTTTCAGAGGCTTTTTCTGAGTTGGATTCAAAATCAGGTAACTCACCGTTATAGTGATTAGATAAATCATCAAGAACAAATGAATCACTGGTTTGGTTTGATGGTTGTGGTTGAGATGATGTTGATTTAAGATTATTAAAAGTTGGCTCAACTGACTCATCTTCAAACTGCTCATCAGCAGGTATAGTTTGAAGTGGCTGTATAAATGGAGGTTGAAGCCAATGAGTAACAGGCAGTTTCTGACAAACATCAATTCTTCTTTGAGACAAGTCACCTATTCTCTCAAGAACATATGGATACAAAGGCACATAAACATCATCAACATGCTTTTTAGTGGTTTTGGAAGATGATGATGGGGTAAAGGCTTTATCTAGAGTTTCATAGACTTTATTCAAAGGAATATCATCTATATTGGTTGAGGGTGAGGATGAATCTAGATCTATTACATTATCAGAGATAGTGTCAGAAGGACTATTACCTCTTATTTCAACAGCTTCTAAAGTGCCATCTTCTAAACATTCAGCTTTTTTTGCGCTTGATCTCCATAGTAGCATTCAACAAATCATCGGTCTTCTTAGTAGCCAATCCTTAAACAGCTTCTGTAAATTTCACCACTTTCTCAGCGTCTTTCACTGCATTCTCTTTCACCAAAGTTGCAGCAGGTATTTCTAATTTACTTGCAACTATTAAGGCTTGCTTTACAAGAGAAGCTTATTGTTCCTTTGACAAAAGTTTTGTTTTGGATTCAGCAGCAGCCTTCTTACTTCTTTCCATTCTTGTGACAAGAGTAGTAGCAGTTTCTACTTCAACATCTTCTTGTTGAGTGTAAGTTGACTCCTTCAACTTTCTTATCTTCTTTACTTTGCCTTTTCACTTTCTTTTGAGTAGATGTTAATGGTTTGGGAGCAGCAACTTCTGAAGTTCCCCCCCTTGTTCTCTTGTTCAGAATCTTAACGGGCTGTAAATCAGCAACCTCTTCCTGAATTGATGGAAGAGCGGGTTCAACAACATTCAACTGCGGAGCGATTTTGACTTTCTTAGGCTTTTTGGGCTTAGGTTCAGCATCATCAACAACTTCTGAAGAAATCTTCTTTGACTTCCTCTTCTTACTAGAAACTCTTAGAGGTACACCAACTTGAGTGTCTAGTATTGAGTTGTAGTTGATGATCTCACCAGTTCTTTCATAATGCATTGTAACATAAGAAACCAGAACCTCTGGATTGTCTTCCTTCGAAATTGGAGGAAAATCAATCATCAGATCAGATACAATATGTGATTCCTTAAAATCAGATTCTAGCTTCTCAACCTTCTTAACAATGCCCATACTTCTCAAAGTCTTTGCGTTGATGTATTTTCCAGTCATTGTTCCCAGGTGTTCATCAGACACAACACCAGATTGTTTAAAAGCATTGAGTAGACCTCCTTGGTAAAAGATTTATGAGAGCAGCCTACCATAAGGAATAAATTTCATGTTATCTTCATGGCTTTCCTTGAGTGCCTAGATCATATGATGAAATATGTATCTTGGCAAATTCATCTTCTCAAAATTCACCAGAAAGTAGAGAAAGACTTTGTGATCTAATGACAATGTATTTGTACCTCCTCCTTTTGGAAGAAAGCATTCCTGAACCAGCTTCTAAAGAAACTTCTGTTCTTTTTTCATGTCTTTGTACTTATCAGAAGCATTGTGTATGTACAAAGCATCATACGTGATTTGAATCTAGGAGATGGTCTTCTTGTTCAGATTCCATTGAAACTTTCCTTCATTAGAGCACCTTGCAGCTCTAACAATAATCTCCTTTGTAATGGTGATAGGGATTCCCATTACTGCAGAACAAATCTCTATTCCTTTAAATTCCTTCAAACTCATTTCAGCTCTGGATTTCCCTTCCAAACTTGGGTCATCATTAATCTTTTGTGTCTCTTCTAGCTTAGCAGCTTCTTTGTCGTAGACTTCTGCCCTAACCCAAAAGTACTTCACAAGGTCTTCTTATTTTGGACCATTCAACATACGAAAGTAAATATCCAGGTCTTGTGTCTGAAGATAGTTGGAAAGATCAACTCCATGATGTGTCAAAGATGGGAAATCCACTGGACTTTCAACTTGAACGATCAACTCATCTTCTCTGATTTCCATTGTTCTAGGCTTGATGTAGTAGGATTCAACAGAATCTATTTGCACGGAAAAATCTTGACTAGAACTTGATGCGGCAATGATGATTGATGAAGATATTTAGGGTTCTAAGGTGATTGATTTTGAAAATGAAGAGTTTATAGAAAGAAAGCTTAAAAACAGAAAGTGATGTGAGAAGTGTGTGAGTTTGTCTAAGTGTTTTTAGCAAAACGGTTGCAATTTAGACAAGGGACAAACAAACACAAACATTAATGACACAAGGGCGAGATACTACATTCAAAGCTAAAATTCATCATTGCCCTCTTAGTTATACACCAATACAAATAAACCACGTCAGAGGTACTCAGAGTAACTAATATGTTAGTGGGGCAGATTTTACTAAAATTAACTGCCAACGTTTCCACTAACATTGCTATCAGAAGCAAGGTGTCCAGATCCTAGAGTTCATATGTTGATATCATCAGAAGCATATTTTTCCTCAGAGTCTCAGTGAAGAGAGTCTGATGGACTTATAGCTTCTGAACAACTTTAGAACCTAAATTCCCATTCAGAGGCAAGCATTTAATCAGACACAACATCCATGTTCAAAGTTTTCTATATAAAATCAAATCTCTCAACCGTTAAAGGCTTAGTGAATATATCAGCCTTGATGTTCAGTATCAATGAACTGTATATCCAAAATTCCCTTTTGAACATAATCTCTTATAAAGTGGTGTTTGATTTCAATGTGCTTGGCTCTAGAATGTAAGATTGGATTCTTTGACAAACAAATAGAGGCAGTATTATCACAATAAATGAGAATATTTTTTTCATTAATCTGATAATCCTCAAACTGATGTTTCATCCAAAGTAGTTGTGTACAACAACTTGCAGCTGAGATGTATTTTGCTTCTGTTGTTGACAAAGCAATAATTACTTATTTTTTGCTAGCCCAGGATATCAGATTCTCATCAAGAAACTGACAGTTTCCACTGGTTGATTTTCTTTCAATCCTGTCACCAGCATAATCAGCATCACAGAATCCAACCAACTTATAATATAAGGATTTCCTATAAAGGAGTCCAAGATTTATTGTTCCTTTCAGATATCTAAAGATTCTCTTAACATCTGTTAAATGAGATTCTCTAGGATCTGACTGGAATCTTGCACACAAGCAGACACTGAATAAAATATTTGGTCTAGATGCAGTGGGATATAACAAAGAACCTATCATACCTCTAAACAGCTTCTGGTCAACCTTTGATCCAATATCTTCTTTGCTTAAGGTGCAGGTTGGATGCATTGGTGTGTTCATCTCTTTACAGTCTTCAAGCTTGAACTTCTTCAGAAGCTCCTTAATATATTTTGACTGATGAACATGCATTCCATCTTTGCGTTGGTTGATTTGAATTCCAAGAAAGAACTTCAGTTCTCCCATCATGCTCATTTCAAACTCATTCTGCATTAACTTAGAAAATTCCTTGCAAAGAGAGGAATTAGTATAACCAAATATTATATCATACATACATTTGCACAACAAGAATGTCTTTCTCAAAGTTCTTCTGAAGAGTGTTATATCAACCTGGCCTCTATTAAAATCATTTTCAATCAAGAAATTATTCAGTCTATCATACCAGGTTCTAGGAGCTTGTTTAAGACCATACAGTGATTTCATTAGTTTATAAACATGGTCAGGATACTTCAGATCCTCAAAACCTAGCGAATGTTTGACATACACTTCTTCAGATATCACACCATTGAGAAATGCACTCTTAACATCCATTTGATATAATATAATGCCATGATTAACTGCATAGGATAGAAGTAACCTGATTGCTTCCAATCATGCAACTGGAGCAAATATTTCAGTATAATCAGTGTCTTCTTGTTGACTGTAACCTTGAGCAACAGGTCTGACTTTGTTTCTGACTACTTCACCCTGTTCATTGAGCTTGTTTGTGAATACCCATTTTGTTCCAATAATATTCTTATGCTGAGGCTTGCGTACCAGATCTCACACATCATTTCTTTGAAACTGATTGAGTTCTTCTTGCATAGCAACCATCCAACCATCATCTGTAAGTGCTTCATCCACAACAACAGGTTTTATCATTGATAACAATCCCAACATAGACTCTTCTTGCCTGAAATGTGATCTTGTTCTTCTAGGACTCTCTTTGTTTCCAATGATCAGATCCTCTGGATGTGAAGACTTGTACTTGAAAGTATTCTTGGATTGAGTAGCTTGCTAAGATCCATCTTGTGCTTCATTGGAAGCTTCTTCAATGTGAACTTCTGGAGTGAGTTCAACTTCAGTACTATCATCAGACTCAGGAATCTGACTAGGTTCTGAAATATCTTCAGACACTTGTATATCTGCAAAAATTTCAACTAGCTATGGAATTTCACTTCTAGGCTCCTTGTCATCAAATTTGATGTGCATTTATTCTTCAACACATTGTGTTTCAGAATTATATACTCTGTATGCCTTTGACCTTTCAGAGTAACCTATAAAGATTCCCTTTTGGGCCTTGACATCAAATTTCTTTAGGTGAACCTTATTATTTTGAATGTAACATGTACATCCAAATTTATAAAAGTAAGTGATATTAGGTCTTCTTCCTTTAACGAGTTCATGTGTTGTTTTCTCCAATATAGGTCTAATATAGATTCTATGTTGGACATAACATGTTGTGTTTACTGCTTCTACCCAGAAATGTTTAGCCAAATTATTTTCCTTGTAAAGATCTATTATTTCTCTCTACAGCCTCATTTTGCTGTGGAGTTCTAGGAGAAGAAAATTCATGGACAATTCCATGTTTTTCACAAAAAGTTTCAAATGGCTCATTTTCAAATTCTCCACCATGATCACTTCTGACTTTTAAAATTTTCATTTCTTTTTCAAATTGTATTTGAGTGCAGAAGTTACTAAACACATCATATGCATCATCTTAAGTTCTAAGGAATTTAACCCAAGTCCATCTACTATAATCATCAATAATGCCTAATCAATATCTACTTCCGTAAATAGATGCAGTGCTAAATGGTCCAAATAAATTAATATGGATTAGTTATAAGGGTCTGTAGGTTTAGACAATGTCTTTTGTTTAAAAAGATGATTTAACAATTTTTCTCTTCTGGCATGCACCACAAAGTGCATTTGAATGATAGCCAATGTTTGGTAAGCCTTTGACCAGCTATAACTTACTAAGCTTAGAGATTAATCTCTAGTTAACATGTCCCAACCTTCTGTGTCAAACCCATTTCGTATCATTAACTTATAGAAGGCAAACTACCTTATAATCAACCAGTTCAGAGAAATTAATTTTATAGACATTATTCTTCTTCCTCTTTCCCTTAAATACTATGGACTTATCATTCTTGTTGATTATTGTGCAGTTGGTCTTATCAAACATCACATCATAACCACTATCACAAAACTGACTAAGGCTAAGTAGGTTATGTCTAAGACCATCTACCAACCACACATTATTAATAGAGATAGAAAAGTTACCAATAGTTCATGTGCCAATAATCTTGCCAGTCTGGTTGCCTCCAAATCCTATAGTTCCTCCCTCTTTCATTGTTAGGGTTAGGAACATAGACTTTTCTCTTGTCATATGTCGTGAGAAACCATTGTCCAGGTACCATGACTTGTGTTCTTCCTTTACTCTTAGGCATATCTACAACATTCACAATTTCAGATTTAGGTACCCATATCTTTATGGGTCCTTTGGGGTTAGTACTGGAAGTTTTACTCTTCTTCTTTTGTGCCTTTTGCTTGAAGTTAAGTGGCTTCTGTTCACTCAATACCTTAGGTTTAATACCTTTTGGTTTTGTTTCCCATGAAGCAACTATTGTTTTCTTCCTCTTAAACTTAGGCTTCAAGACATCAGACTCTGAGTTCTTTAGAACCTGTTGTTTAGGTTCAGGTCTCTTCAGAATATGAATCTTTGGAGTCTTAGAATCAAAGTTAATCATAACCTTAAACATAGAGTTCTTTGACTTTGAAACATTCACAGTCTTAGAGCTAGAAGCTTCCGGTTCTAATTGGATTACACTGTCTGACTCAACTCCTTCAGGCACAAAATAAGTTTTCAATCCTTCCTTAATACAATATGTGCTAATGATAAGAACTCTTATACTTTCTAATAATAAGTGTATGATGTATATGTTGAAGATGTGTAATCTTGATGAAGTTATGAATAAGAAGTGAATGACGATCAATAACAATATGACTGTTTATTTAATTGATTCATGTATTCCAATTAAATGTTATGATGTGTATTCTCATCCCTTCGTTGTTGTTGTATTTATGGTGTCTGTACCCATTGGGTACAGATACTCAGGACGAGGACTCTAGTTGCGGGACGCTTAAGAGGTGGCGACAAAGATTTAATTCTGTTGTTTTTATTTAGTGAACTTATGTAGTTGATGAACGTATGCTCTATGTAACACCCCGTTTTCCCAACAATGTAAATAATACACTTAAATCAGAGTATTCAACGTAAAACGGAATGCTACGCTACATTGAAGTATAAATAGAGTAAAGTTACTATTTATTAAAACAACCTTGTCAAAATTCAATTACATCGCAGCGGAAAATTTAATTCATTATTCAACAACTTTGGCACTACGGCCTCAACATAAACAATTCTAATGAAAATCTCAATTCAGAAGGTTCGACAACATAGTTCAAAAATAATACGCAACAGTGGAAAACAAAGCAAATATCCCCATCCCGTTACGTATCAAAGCGACCCTAAGACGACGCACGAGAGAGTCAACTCACATCAGCAGCTAATCCTGGTTATCTGCACGTTACCCACGTAGAGGCAACATTCAAACAGAAGCGGTGAGATTTCACATTCAATAATAATAAGCATATAATTTATCAATGGAATTTAACAACACAAACAACTTTAACTAAGCAATAATAATTACTTCACATATTGTTCAATTATTTCTACTTGGCATTAAATCAACTACAACAACTCGACGACGACGACAATGCAATAACACGACAACAACTTGACTATGCAGTATGCATGTGGTACCAATCAACGTGTTAGAGCATAGGCTCTTCATTCAACGTGTAGAGCATCGGCTCTTAAAATCAACGTGTAAAGCATCCGCTCTTAAATCAACGTGTAGAGCATAGGCTCTCAAATCAACGTGGTATGAATGATTAAACATTCAACAGGGCATGAGCCCCCAACTTTATATGAGTATGCATGGACTCAACAACTTATACAACATCAACGTACAACATCAACGACTTGACAACATCAACGACAACGACAACAACGACACAACAACGACTCCGCAGTATAATTCCATAATATTCATCATCTATGAGCAACATCATATAACATCATAATAATTAACACAAGCATTCCTATAATAATTCATCAATGTGTACATTCATATAACAATTCATAACTCAAATTATTCATGTTAAACAAAGCCTTTTGAAACTGACGGTATTATCTAAGACTCTCGTGTACACACCAAAAACTAATCCAAAACAGAGACACGTGGAAACAACACAAGGACATGAAAAAGGTGCACTGCTACTGAACAACTCGCCTCGCGGGTGGTCTCACTCGCAGTGGCGAGCTAGGTTACGCGTTGTGGCGAGCAGGTGGCGAGCAAACACTGCGCTCTGACACACTATAGCTCGCCGTGGCGAGTGGATGGCGAGAAAACACTGCTCTCTGTCACGTTGTAGCTCGCCGTGGCGAGCAGATTACTCGCAGTGGCGAGTTATGACAGACTTCTGTCGGGAAGTGCGATTTTTCACCCCAAAAACCCAATTTTCATCAACCCTAATCCCAAATTTGATAGGGAACTCAACCTGTGATGATTCTACGACCTGCACATCAATTATACACAGATTCTATGGAATTTCTACACCATTAACAACCAATTTTCTACCCCATGACCTAATTCCCAAATCCACAAAACAACAACAACAACCTGTCGAATTCAGTTTCAGAATTACATAACCTAAGATTAGAGAATGTTAGCCCCACCCTTACCTTAGATTAAGTGATTGCAAGATTCTACAAGCCTTTCCTTTCCTTGGTTCTCCTCTTCTCTTGGTTCTCTTCTTCTCTCCCAAAGACTTGTAAAAACCTAATTTTGTGTCTGGCTCTTGTTTTTCTTTTTATCTCAACAGATTTTCTAAATAACACCACTTATTTCTAATTAATTCTAATTCAGCCCCTCTCAAGTCTAATTATTCTTATTTCCAACCCATCCTACTAAATGATAAAATAAAGCCACTTAATAAAATATTAATACACAACAACATGCCACTTATCAACATAAATCATATAAGTCATATAAAAGACTTTAAACTCAACCAAAAATATTCAAATAAATAAATAGGGCGTTACACTCTGGTCTGTAACACCATGGTTAGGGTTCAAATTTTGAAATTTAATTTTCATTTGAGTTAGAGTCTTGTGAAACTTTTGTCGTTCCTATTGTTGATATTGAAGACATGAATATTTTTATTAATATGACAAGTGGAATTAATTTCCGTTGTTGAAGTATGAATTATTATTGGTTTATTAAATGACAGATGATGAGTTTTTTAACATCCTTTTATATAAATATATTCTTATTTAATAAATCAATGTCGGAATTTAGGGTGTTACGATCCACATTTTCGATGCTTCACCTATAATTAGAAGTTCTTGTGTGGTATGAAACCAAATTGGTACTATGTTATTATTATATTCTTATAGAAGAAAGTTCAGTAAGTTGAGTTTTGGAGGCTCACTAGTGATAGAGTAGCCTTTAATACTTAACAAGCATTGTCACGGTGATTTTTGGATATCAAGCTATTGGTTAGCGTTGACTCACAAATTTCGGATACACCACCGATCTTTTATTTTCCAAGGGGAAGGGGAAATGTTCGAAAATAACCCTATTAAAGAGATCAAGGTTCGGAGGTTGGTTACGCAAAGGGAAGGTGTTAGTACCCTAAACGTCTATGGTATTCCATAGGAACCTCTTGTTTTTAATTATCTTGTGCTTAATTACTACTTGTAAAAGATGCCTAAAGAAATCTAAGTTTGAGAAGATAAAATGAGAAGAATATTTTTGTTATTTTTTATTGATTTGGAAAGACATAGTCTTTCGCCTACATACCCAAAATGGGATCAAAATCATGTAGTTCATGTTAAAAATTCTGATTGATTGGTTGGATTGATTTTAAAGTTTAAAAAAGGTTTTTAAGAGGATAAGAGGTCGAGAATGCATAGAAGGATAAAATATGAGATTGATTGATTTTAATTGAAAAAAAGAAATCAAGTCTAAATATGGTTAAGATAGATTAAAATTTGATTGAGAAAAAAAAGGAAAGAAGGAATCACTTGGGTTAAAATCCAAGGTTTGTTTAGAAAATATTTTTGAGTTTTGCATATTTGAATTTTTTTGAAATTTGATTATTTCTAACTAAAAGTGATCTAAATAATATTTACAAAGTCTAGGCGTAACAGAATAAAATAAAGCGCGAAGGGTTTTACAAAGGATGTTGGATCCAAAGTAAATATCTCATTTCCTTGGAATTAACCTAAAATTACTAGTTGTTTGATTTTAAGGTCCTTAATTTTGTCCTTAATTAATCCCTAATTTGTCTCTAATTGATTTTGTCCTTGGTTAAGGTCTTGACAAAAATCGGAATAAATAAATGTGTATGTGTCGGTGCATATTCGCATTTATGTATTTACATCATTCCTAGATACATTCTAAAGTCTCATAAAATATAAATGACAAGAAAAATAAAGTGCATATATAAAATTACAGCATTCCCTAAGAACATTCTAATACTTTAATAAAAAAAAATGACAAAAAATAAATATGGATGAGATGATCCTAATTCTAATAAGCATAAAATAAACTAAATAATAAATAAAAAGCAACAAAAAAATAAACTAGCTATGAACAAATAAAAAAGATTTACACTAATGTAAGTAAATAAGCTAAAGAAAACTAAATAAAACCAAGATGCAATAATAAAAATAATAAAGTAAAAAAAACAAATAAAACAAACAATTAACAAAATTAAAAGGTTTTTATAAAGGAAGAAGAAATTTTTTTAGAGAAAAGGGGGTCAAGAAGTAAAATGAGGAGTAAAACAGTTAAACAGTAGAGAAATAAAACATAATTTGGGCTTAATTAGATCCAGTGGGCTTAGGAGATTTGATCTCAACCACTGGATCTAGATCCAATGGTTTAGAAAAGAAGAGTATGGTAAACCAACAGTAATGAAAAACACACAGGATCTAAAACATGACTCATCATTGGCCGTCAGATCTTAGATCTGACGGCCTAGACCTGGAGATACACTGGATAACCAAGGTTCAGTGCGCATAGGATCATTCAGGGAACAACACATGGCCGTCGGATCTGAGATCTAACGGTCCAAACCTGATGGTCTATGGAACGGACCATAACCACATGAGTACTAGAATCAAACGAAAATAAAACACTATAAATACGAAAAAAAATAAAGGAAAAAAGAACATAAACACACAACACTTCTCTCTCTAAACATTTTAGAGAGAGAAGCTTTACAACAAAAACCTTTTCTTCTCCGATCTAAAGTTCAACCTCTTTCCAGATTTTGGCGCGGTGGCTGCCGGCCCAACAGGGCAGCGCCGTCCGCCGGTGAGTTCAAACGTACCTTTTTTAAAAACTAATAACACTTTTGGAAATCCTTTTTCACGTAGAACCTAGATATAGACTTGGTTTTTGAAGATCAAGAACAGGTAAGCATAGATCTATGTTTTTAGTTCAGATATCACACACAAAGTCCTATCATCTTCTGTTGTTCTAGAATTCTCTTATTATTTTTTAAAACATTTTTTGTAAACAACCCGAAGAGAATTCTAAATCTAGATGAGGAATCCGAACATAATTTTTAAACGTTTCATGTTTTCAAAAGGAATTCGAAATAAGGTAAGTTAGTGTTTTCCGATCCAACCTTTTACCTTTCTTTTTGTGATTTGAACAGTTGATTTGGCTTTAACTTGATGATGATTTATGTTACTGGATGAGATGATTTTGAGGTTGTTGTTTGATTCGAATGAAATTGTTGTTGTAAATAGCCTTTGCGACTTATCTGTGTTGTGGTGAGAAAATGGATTCAAGGTTGTATTAATTAATGTTACTGGAAAAATTTAAGTTGGTGTTCTTGTGGAATTTTTTGTTTGATTCGAAAAAGTAGAGGAAAAAAAGGAAATAAGGGTTTCTGACAAAAAAAACTTGGACCTCATGCCAGTCATTAATGACTGTCTTATATACTGTGTATTTTTAGGGTTAATTGCAGGTACACTGTGTTCCACAAAGGATGAATGTACAAAGATGAAATGGTTCCTTTGTTGATGGAGGAAAAGGACGAAATTGCCCCTTGTTGGGCTGGACAGAATTATGGACTGAAAATTGGACCAATGAACAAAGGACGCATGGACATAAAAAAACTAAAAAGGATAAAAAAAAACTAAGATAAAGTACAGAATTAAAATACGAAATAAATACAAATAAAAATAATAAAAACAAGTTTAAAAATAAAATAAGCTGAAAAATAATAATAAAAAAATAAAAACTTAAAATTGTCCCTTCGAAACCAAAATGAGGTATTTTAAAATGCCTCTCTGCCATTTCTTCAAAGAAAAAAAAAATACCTCTCTGCCGAAATTTCGTCTGAAACGACGAAACTTCTCCGCTTAAAAAGACGAGTTAATTTTTTTTAAACGGTAAAAAAAATGGGGTATAACAAGCACCAATAAAAATACCTGTAGATTATCTATAAAAAAGATCTTTACATTGACAACTGAAATTGAACCTAAAATCTCACGAGTGAGTCAACTATTTATCAACTGGAAAAACTTTCGTTTGCCCACATTGTTATCCTCTTTCTCATATCTATCAGTTATTTATAAGTTTACTTGTAACATTTTATGCTTAGAAGTATAATAGATATTTTATCAAAAGATTAAGAAACGTAATAGGTACTCTTAGGTTAAACTCAGAAAAGGATTTAATTCATACGCATAGATAGATTTAAAAAAAACTATTTATTTAACTATTAATTTAAAGACCATATGTAGTGAGACATTAGAATTCTTGAACTTAAAGTAGAAATTGTAATCTTATAATAAATTTTAAAGGGGTAATAGTTATTTTTATCCGTAAATGTGCAACGAATTGTTACATCAGTATTTCAATGTATAAAAATTTCAAAATAATATTTAATTATGCACTTTGTTAGTTAAAATGGTCTTTGGTATTTATACTATATATAAAGAAAACTACCACTTTCAGCTCTTTTGGGCTGAGTTTTTCTTTCCAAAAATGCCCTCAATTTTCAATGCAAATAATACATGTAACAAATAGATAAGAATAAATTTAAATATTAAAATAAATGCAACAAACACGATATGAATATATATGTCTGATTTTTTCCCTTTATCATTTAAAAAGTGTAACAAAGTAGCGAGTATATTTATACTAACTTTTTCATTATCCTAATTATACCCTTAAACAACTTTTTTATAATAAAGAATTAAAGATTGTTTTTGTGTCATTAAAAAAAAATTAGATTATTTGGTTTGTTATAACTTAAAAGCAACAGACATTTATATTTTTAGTTTTAATCAAAATCAAAATTTTATAAAAAAAAACACCGTTCATAATTTTTAAACGTTAGCGTAATAAAAAGGGTGGAAAGACGGACATGTGAGAGTCCGTCTTTTTGCTAGTTAAAATAATACTTCATATAGAGATTGATATGATAATAAGTGAGCATATTGATAAATAATTATAACAATTCTTCCAAAAAAATAAATAAATAATTATAACAATAATCACGAAATATTTTAACATAAAAGACTATTTTAACTAACATAATACATAATCAAATACTATTTTAAAAATTTTGATACAACAAACGATTATTGCAGCTGATATTTACACCGTTAGAGATCAACACCACTGCTACCATATTATTTAAATTATAAAATATATTTTATTGGAAGGATAAACTAAAAATTTTAATTAACAACTAAAAAAATGTGAAGGTAGCTGAACAAAACAAAAGGATTGTTAGAAATTCAGTCTGTCCTGAAAAGCTGAGTTTGTTGACTTAACTTCCCCAATCATGGCGAGAACAACACAAACACAACTACACTCTATTCTCTCAACCACACTTCTCACTCTCCTTCTCTCCACAACAACCCACTCAGAACACGAAAACGACACTCCAATCAGTCGTTTCCAACGCTACCTTCGCATAAACACAGCACACCCAACCCCAGATTACACCTCCGCCATCTCCTACCTCATCTCCCAATCCAACTCCATCCCTTCCATCCATCACAAAACTCTTGAACTCTCCCCAGGGAAGCCTCTCCTTCTCTTTACATGGCCTGGGTCCCACCCTTCCCTCCCTTCCATCCTCCTCAACTCCCATCTCGACTCCGTCCCTGCTGAACCCTCTAAATGGCTCCACCCTCCCTTCTCGGCCGTCCGCGATGCGGACGGCCTTATCTTCGCCCGCGGTGCACAGGATGATAAATGCATCGCTATGCAATACCTCGAAGCAATTCGCAATCTTCATAATAGCGGATACATTCCTGTTCGGACAGTTCATATCTCCCTAGTTCCTGATGAGGAGGTTGGTGGATTTGGCGGTTGGCAGTTGTTTGTGGAGTCTGATGAATTTGAAAAGATGAATGTTGGATTTGCGTTAGATGAAGGACAAGCTTCGGTTGGTGATGAGTTTAGGGTTTTTTATGCGGATAGGATTCCTTGGAATTTGAAGATTAAGGCAAAGGGGCAACCGGGGCATGGTTCGAGATTGTATGATGATAGTGCTATGGAGAATTTGATGAAGAGTGTTGAGGTTGTGAGTAGGTTTAGAGAGAGTCAGTTTGATGTTGTTAAGGCTGGGAAGGCGCTTAATTCGGAGGTTGTTTCGGTTAATCCTGTTTATGTTAAAGCTGGAGTTCCCACTCATGATGTGAGTCTCGCATTTCATCATAACATCGTTTATTTTTTATAGTTTGATTTGATTGAATGCATGTGTAAAATCATTATGATGCCACTTTGTTATGTTAATATCTGCATAAATATATATACGGTGAAATGTGATTGGATGGATGTATGTGTATGATTTTTATAACTTAAATCCATTTGTTATTTTTATAGTACAATTTGATTGGATGTGTGTGTGAAATCACTATAAGGTGTTTATTAATTGAATCCATTTGTTAAATGGGAAGATGGTTGCTGATTTATGTTTGATGTTGTTGATGGTGTTTATGAAGGGGTTTGTGATGAACGTGCAACCTTCGGAGGCGGAAGCTGGTTTTGATCTTAGGTTGACTCCTACGACGGATCCTGATGAAATGAAGAGGAGAATTGCTGCTGAATGGGCACCCTCTGTTAGAAATATGTCATATGAGGTGAGTTTCTTATGAAAAGTCTGATTTTTCTTTTGGATTTTATTGCAGAATGATTTTTGTTTTTAGTTACGGAAGTTCCTATAGGTAGAAATTGGAATACTTACACTTTGTTATTAGAGAAGTACAAAAGAGATCATTAGAGAAGACAGGAAATGAGTCTCTTGTTTGGTTAGTAGATAGTAGAAGAGACAGGAAGTAAAAATGTGGTACCCTCCTTTTCTTAAGTGAGGACAAGAAAACTCCAGTTTATAAACCTGTGCTGCATCCAACTCTTTTGTTCTTGTAATTCACTGTTCATATCAAGGCTTCCATCCCCCTTTGAATTCCCAGCAGCACCTTGGTTCAATCAATCAAATATATAATTATGAATGAGTCTAATATATATACGAATAATTTGTATGAAAAACCAAGTAGAGAACAGAGATGTGGTACCTTTTGAGCATAATGGAACGCATCAAGAGATGAAATGGATAGGGATTTTTGGAAGCTGTTGAGAGATGTTGGTATATTGAAGGAGGTGTGTCTGAAACAAAGATGGATAGTCCCTAAATTTACTTGGTGTGATGTGACTTGAGCTGGTGGTATTGGCTTGGGACCTGGGAATGTGCTCCTCCTCGAGGTCTCAGGTTTGATTCTCCCAGGTGTTAATTTAGGTGGGCTAATTTAACTTCTTCAAAAAAAATTTGGCTGACCCCACTTAGTGGGATAAGGCTTGGTTGGTTGTTGTTGATGTGACTTGAGCTAAATCTTGTCATAGGTGAAGTGAGCTAAATTTTTTGTTCAAAACAGGACTCTGGATTTCCCTTGCTCCGGTTTGACATTGTCCTGGTACTGTAGTTGCAGATTGCACTACATCCCTTCTATATATACAAATCATTTGCTTGCTAGACATTTACTATTCCATTCACACTTTTTAACTTCTCATTTTATGACTATGATATTTATTTTTAGGAATAATTACAGAGAGAAAAGGGGAAACTGATTATTGAATGGTTGTTTTTATGGGACGGAGAGACCAAGCTCTCAAATTCTTGGAAGGGAGAGATCAAGACTGTTAAATTTCTTGGAAGGGAACCATTTATACCTGTAAACCTTCATTTTCTTATTTCTAATTTCATTTCTGGTGTGTTTCAGAAAGAAAGTGGAGAGAGAGATATGAGAGAAAGAGATATCTCAGAGAGGGAGGAGGGAGAGATGACATTTTTTAGTGGAAAATCAAAGGATATTTTGGTATTTTAGATAATTTTCACCTGTGATCAAAATTTGTCCCATGATTTAGTGAGGGACAAGAATTTCAGCTTTTGTCCAGTGCCCCCTTGCTCCACATTTTTCCATGAGTAGTTTTTAAATCAAACATGGTATAAATGAAGCTCTCCTGTCCAGTTCCTTACTTTTAAGCAAATCAAACTTAACCTTAGTAAACAATAATTTTACTATATCTTCGGTACTACAACATAAAGACAATGAGATTTGTATAGGAAGATACAAATTCCTAAGGAATTACTTTGCTGATCCAGAGGAGGTTGACAACTATGGAATTTGTTAATTTCCCTTATCTCACTTTATGGTAATTTGGTTATAACTTATAAGTCCCTTGCAACAAATGTGAATTCGAAAGAGGTCAACATTAGCAAGTTACAAGGAAAGGATAATATATCGCCATTTGGTCCATAGTGCACTAAAATTTGTAATCATTTCATTAATTTTTGCATTGTAGTTCCACTGAATTTAGTTTATAGATATTCCACACAAAATTTTTCCCCTTTTCATGTTTCTCAGTATTTGACTCCCTCAACGCAAATCCTTTAGTCGCTGTCCCATCACCCCTGTCAACCCAGTTTATGTTCCCCTATGCCGTTTGGGTCAATTCAGTTTGCATTTCCCTCTGCAATGACACTGGATGACAACGACTCTTCTGCTACAGACCCAAAAGAATCTTATCTTTTTAGTAAAAGATAAGATAAGATTAGTAGGTTGTCCACAGGCAAAGATCCAGCTTGCTCGAGGAAGCGATGTTGAATTCCGGTGTTTCCAGCCGTACACCGCATGGTTATGCAGTTAATCTGTGGCACCTCTTTTCTGTTTTACACCGTCCTTCGTCCCTTATGGCTCTTCTGCTACAGACCCAAAAATAATCTTATCTTTGCACTCCATGTCACTGTCCAGCCTCCTGTTGCTTCCGACCATAATCAACGAGATGAACAAGAATATGGTTTTAGTCACCTCCACTCCATATTCTTTTTGCCTCACTAAAATTTGGATTAAGTTTTTGTCAGGGGACGAGAATCTTAAAGGATTCGCATTTAATTTTTACATGTCATTTTGTGGGTTGAATGAACAATAATGGATGGTAACTCCAACCAAAATGGAACATTCAATTGGAGATAGTTCAACCCATAATCCATTATTGGTTATCTTAAGCTATGGAATGGCAATAAACAGGAAGAAACTATTTACATTTTTTTGGAAAGGAAGAAGACACAACTTTTAATTTTGTGAAAACCCATGCATGATTAAGAGATTGACCTCCTGAATGATGAGAAACTCAAACTTTAAATCCAACCAAGAAACTAACTATCGATGATTTTTGTAAAACATGATTTATTTTGACATTGTTTGAGTTTTGATTGTGTCATAGAACATGATTCATCGATTTTCGTAGAATAATATTTCAGTTGCAACTATTGAATCATCATTGTTGAAAAACCAAATGATTTGGGCAGTGACGCGTGGCTGGCTGAAGGGAAGGGGAGAAAGGGTTGTGTTTGGGAGACTATCCAGTTTAGAAAGTGCACCATACAAGTGTTAGGGTTATATCAGTCTAATGGTGAAAAACAATGGTTACCAAATGGACTATAATGGTGGTCCATATTAACTGTTGCCTCAAGTTACAATGATACTACAATCGTTAAAGTACAGCAAAAGCTTGACTTTATTTGATTATACTATAATCATAAAATGATAGCATTGACTAAGGGTGGGCATTGGTTCGGGCCCAAACTGCATAACCGGACCATCTCGCGGGTGAAATGTAGTGCCCAATTTTGGGATCGGTTTTTCTGTGTTCAGGTGAATATGGTCGGTTTGATACGGTTCGGGCAAGAAAACACAGAAAACCTAACTCTAAGGTGAAAACTCATGAAAACGAAAACGATTTTGAAGCTAAACTTAAGGAAACTTCTTATAGAAGCTAAACAGAAAAATTGGAAGAAAACAAAAGACGAAGGAAAGATTTGGGGGTTAGGATTACTTTGCCGACGGGGTGAGAGTGAAAGTCAGAGAGAGGAGAGTGAGGGTATCAATCAGAGTGAAAGTGAGGGAGGCGTTTAGCTAACTAGGGTCCGATTATGTTAAGTATTTAGGGTTTGATGTGTTTACTGGGCCATTTTTTTTTATAATTTCAGCAAGCTTGTTTGGCCCAGGGTGTGTGGGCCTGTCTTTGTAAGCTAAGTAGTAATAATTTTAAGGGAAATGCTAAGGGCACTAGTTAAGGAGATTAATATAGAAGTTATGCATTGGAAATTGGTGAAAAGTGGAATGTTTAACTTTATAAAAGTAAAAAAGTTGTTGTTTTTAATGAAAATTTTCTATTTTTGACATCCTTAACCATTGGTCTTAGGGCACTGGTTGGTTAGCAAAACCCTAATTTTAATAATAATAAAAATATATTGATGGGTACGGTCCCAACGGGCCCCGGAAAACCACCCAACCGAACAGTTTTAGCCCAATCGTAACCGTTCGTTTGACTCGTTGGACCCGCCAACTCGAGTTGACTCACCGAATGCAAACATATCCCTACAGGTTGGGTGGGTCCGGTAGGCAATGTTGTGGGCCTACAATTGATCAGATTAAAAGTTTTATTCTATTATGATTTGAAAAGATATTTTTTATTGATCAGATTAAAAGTTTTATTCTATTATTATTTGAAAAGATATTTTTTCTTATTCTTGAATTCAATTTTCAACTCTTTCACTGTCCACTTGTCTTCTCCCATTCTTTCATCAATTACTGAGCTCTGTTGCTGTTTTTGGGACACCATTGTTGAGTTTTGGCACACTAAATAAAATTTTCTGGCACTGTAAATCACCACCGACTCTGCTTTTCTGACCACTGCCACCCTCTTGATGTGTGCAATGAACAAACTCCATATGCTCTCTGACACTGATGGCAGAGTTTACTGTTGAAAAAGGTAGAAGAAAACACCAGTGTAGTAGTAGTATCTGAGATGGTGCTAGTGTTTGCAAACTAAATGGTGTTTTTTATTAATCCATATCATTACTCATTAGACCTGATTATCATAAAAGCAGGCAAATAATAAACTCTTACAAAAAAGATTTTTATAGTGAATATTAGTATTAAAATATAAAAGTTGGTTAGTTAGTTAAGATTTTAGTTAGTTTGTTAATCTTCTCCTAACTCTATGTATAGCAAAGTGTAATCATTTCCATCTATCTTTAGTCTATGAAATCTAACGAGTTTTTCTCTCTTTACACTCTTAAGCTTATTTTTCTTAAGAGATGATTTTTCATCTCTTTGATCATGTGATTTGTAACAATTAGATAAGTTATTTTAATTGATTTTGCGTCGTTGAGTGAGTTGATGTCTGTTCGGTTTCTTTCTTGCGTAAAGTTATAACTATGACACCTTAGAAGCCTTTTTCTCTTTTAATTAACATGTTATGTAGTACAATGTATAAAAGTTAATGAGATCTTTTATACGTCATAACTTATTCTATTACTTTGTACTATTAGACTTTACTCTATCAGTTATCATCAAACGTAGTCTCCTAACATGTTAGAACATTTCTTCATCAATAATTTATTTTAGCAATGTATGTAAATATAAAATAAGAAACAAAAAGATATTAATGAAATCTTGGCTCTTTTGTTAAAACCAGTTTCTTTGTCATTAATTTCTTGACAAATTAAATATTGCAGATCATAGAGAAAGGACCCATCAGAGACCATTTGGGGCGTCCTTTAATGACTGCAACTAATGATTCCAATCCATGGTGGTTAGTTTTCAAACAGGCTATAACCTCAGCTGGAGAAAAACTTTCACGGCCTGAAATTCTTGCATCCACAACCGATGCTCGATATATTCGACAGAAAGGGATTCCTGTACTTGGTTTCTCCCCAATGAAAAATACTCCCATCTTGCTTCATGACCACAATGAGGTTAAGCAACTTTTCCAATTCTTAGTTATTTTGTGTAACATTTATTCCATTCTGCACGAACTCTTTACTATATTATTAACTTTTTTTCTACTCCTGTGATTTTCACATACAGCATCTACGAGATACCGTGTACATGAAGGGAATACAGGTATACGAATCTTTGATAAGCTCCTTGAGTTCGTTCACAGAAGCTTCACATTAATTGCGCTTAAATGTATTAGAAAAGGCGGCTGAGTTGCTTATCTCATTGATTTGCGCTTAACTGTATTAGAAAAGGCGGCTGAGTTGCTTATCTCATTGACAATGTTGATAGGGGTATGATTATATCTCTAGTAATCAAAGCTAAGACGAAATTGCTTCCTAAACTTAAACTGTAGTCATATTATTTCCTCAATGGTTGAGGGATTTCTCTGAATGTGTATTGTATCAATCAAATATGTTATAGGGTCAAGTATTAAGGAGATTAATAAAATCAATGTAATTTATATCTTTGAATAATTTGAATGAATTCTCTGTATTACATAATAAAGTTGTATCTGTATACAAGAGATACTCTCTCAAAAGTAAGGAAAATAGAGCACTATTTAGTCTCTGTAATGAAACTGTATAAAAGGTAATAAAGAGAAACAGTCTTCAAAATGGAAATAATCAGCATCTTCCTCAAATTGGAGCAATGTATCATGCAATTAACTTGTCAAGTAAAGAGAATATCAAGTTCCATATATATTTTTTGATGAGATTTGAATTAATCTTCTCTATGTAAAAGTGGCAATCAATTTCTGTATTTACTTTTTATAGGATACTCGATTTGGTCCACAACTGTTGAACTGTATTTACTTAGTTTTCAAGTTATAAACATTACAAAACTATCTTTTTGCCTTTAAAAAAAATTATATTATGAAACTATCTCCAGAATTGTAAAATGCTAATTAGATTTGATTTATGAAAGATTGGATTTGAATAAAGATACAATATTGCTTAATTTTCCAGAATAAAGATACAATGTTGCTGGATTTAAAATCATGATATTACTGTGTTGTTAATTACTTAGTATGTTATGGTCCTTATGACTGTGTTATATGTGTGTTTGTTATGAATTTTTTCTTGAATAAATATGTGTGTTTGTTATGAATGTTTTATACCGTTAACATATTTTGAAGTGCTCACCCTTCGGTGGTAGAAAATTGCTCCCTTTTGTTTTTGTTCATTCCCTTAATTCTGACATTTTTTTAGTTTGAGTTAACTCAGGTGGACACTTTTAAGATTGGTTTTAACACTTTTTAAGTCAGTTCAGCCGATCTTAAAAGTGCAAGCGTGAGTTAACTTTTGTTGAAAAATATCGAACGTAAGTTAACTTATGCTAAATTAAGGGAATAAACAATTTTAAAAGGGAGAAGAGCAATCTTCTCAGCGTTAGTGTTTGTGTTTGGCACTTGCAGTGGTGCAAGATCATTAGAGGCAGATTATGTTTAGAGTATTTTGAGTGATGAGAATGCCCCTCTTGAAGACTTGTTTATATTTTTGTCAACATCTCTGTTTTGAACGTCTTTTGTACAAGACTCTCCGCTCTAGGTGACACTGATGTTGAGATAAATTATTGTACTTTTATTAAATTGTTTCCAATAATATTGATGCTATGTAATTAAATTGTTTCCAATAATATTGAAGCTATGTATTTTGTAAATTATTTCAAGTAACATTCGGAGTGGAAAATGTTAAGTTTAATCTTGATTTAATATTAAAATGTTAGGTTTTATTTACAAAGAAAAATAACGTGAGGGGTTTTGTTGTTGGATGGAGGAATATTTTCAGAGAATGCAATGTTATGAGAGAATTCAAATACTTTGAGGTGAATTTCATTGTTTGGATAATAATTTGAAGAATTTTCAAAATGATGAGAATTTATGAATTATTTTGTTTAAGTTAAATTTAGAGAATTTTAAATGACACCTAAAAGCTAAGAATTTCAAAATTCTTCATTGTTATAATCTTTCAAATTTTGCATTTTGGTCCTCAATTTTTTCAAAATTTTCAATTTGACCTCAATAAATTATAAATTGACCCCTCAAATTTATCAAAAATTATAATTTGACCCCTCTAAATTTTTTAAATTTACAAATTGACTCCTGATTTCAATTTTCAAATTTGGCCCAAAAAAATTAAAATTTATAAAAGTTTCCAAAAAAATGATGACATTGATTTTTTTTTATTACTCCACCTAAACAAAAGTATTGAGAAATGAAAGGAATTTAATTGTATCGAATTTTAAATCCTTTAAAATTGCCCAATTACCTCATCCAAACACACTCTAAAAGGAATTTTAAAATTCTTTTTTTTTTTATTTGGTAGGTATACAAGTTATTAGCCGTTGAAAACTCATACACATAAATGAAGAAGTTAGGGTTTGAACCTAGGTCACAGTGTTTGACCTAACAATTTTGACATTTTATCAGTTAAGTTAGAACCTGTGTTTAAAGATTAATAAGGATGTGTTTAAAAAAAAAACAAATAAGAAGTATAGTGCAATGTCAATTTATGGTTCTCTTGCGACTTGTGAAGGAGTTTTGAGAGATCAGAATGGTGTTTTCCTTTGTGGTTATTCATGCAATCAGGAGCATGATTACTACGACTTCGATGTGGGAAATTCATAACGCGATCAGTTAGGCAATCAGAGACACCCTTATTATGATTTGGTATCCAAAGACAATGGTTTCTCCTCTTCTCCCCACACAAAAAACACACGCGTCCAACTGAATTTTTAAATATACTTTTGCGTGAGTTAAGTCACGCTGTATGACTTAACTTACGCACCAAATAGAGCTCACCATGAAGTCACGCACCACTGGCCTGTACGCGAGTTAACTCATGCAGGTTGGTCGGTTGATCAGAGCTTAGGAACACATATTTTTTGGACTTTGTTCAACTTTTCAACCTTCAATCTACACGTTTTTTTACAACTTTTACACGTTTTTTTTACAACTTTTACACGTTTTTTTTACTACATTTATGGTAGTTATAAACTATGTTACCATTCCCACCTATAAATACTCCTCCAAACTTCCTCATTTCCTCACACCATCTCACTCTCCTCCTCACTATCTCCCCCTATGAATCTCTTTCTTTTCTTTCTTTTTTTAGTCTTTATTTTGGTGTATTTTTCTTCTTTTTTTAGTCTTTATTTAGGTGTAAAAAGAAGCCAGTCTTGGGGTAAAAAAATGATTGGTGGGCAGCCTTCTTGGGGTAAAACGAAGCAGATTTAGTTTTACCCCAGGGAGGTTTGTTTTCTTGTAGTTTTTTTTTGTTTTACCACATGAAGGCTGGTTTTCTTATGAATTTCTTTTAGTTTGAATTCTGCTCTTTACCCAAAAGTTTTTGCTCATTTTCAACTGAACTGACCAAAATACTCCTACGCTTGTTAACTCAAGCTAGTGTTAAATCTGCGTGACTTAACTCACGCAGAGATTTACACTAGCGTGAGTTAACTCATGCTGTAGGAGTTAACTCACGCAGAGGCATTTTGGTTTTTTCACTTGGGAATGAGTAAAAACTGTTGGGTAAAGAGCATAATTCTTTTAGTTTTACCACAAGGTAGGTTTTTTGGTGGTTTTTTCTCTTCGCAGATTTAGTTTTACCCCATTGTAAATGTAATAAGAATTATATTAATAAAATGACATTTTATATTTATTATTTTTATTCCTTTATTTTTGTTGATTTTTGCATTTATTTTATGATTGCGTATTGAATAAATAAATTCGAATAAAGGCTAATTAAATAAATTGCGTATTGAATAAATAAATTCGAATAAAGACTATTTAAATAAATTGCGTATTGAATAAATTCGAATAAAGTTGCGTATTAATCAAATCAGTTTAACACGCGCATATGCTAATTGCTGCGTGAGTTAACTCACATGTATACTTACTTTTATGTGACTTAAGACACGTTGCGTGAGTTATTTAAGGCAGAAATTAACACATGTGTTAGTTAACTCACACAGAGGTATTTTGGCCATTTTAATTGGGTGGAAACAAAACTTGTTGGAAGAATAGCATAATTTAAAATCAATTGTTTAAAGTAAATCTTGTGGGATCAAGGATCAGTTATATTTTTAGTGAGACAGATTAGGTGATCGATTCTTTGGAAAAAATTGAACTTGAAATAGATAGTGATAGTTGTCTCTTCGAGATCCCTCCTTTTGCATTATTAGGCAAATATCAGCTCTATGGCCTTTTCTCGGAGTTTAAGTCTATTTTTCTATTACTACATGTAAAAAGATGGACCCATCTTTTCGCTCTTTTTATTGTGCAAACGTTTGAAAATTATGAATAGTGTTTTTTTATAAAATTTTGATTTTGATTAAAACTAAAAAAATATAAATGTTTGTTGCTTTCAAGTTTTAAAAAATCAAATTAACCATAATTATCTATTTCAACGACACCGACAATAATACAATATAATAAAAAAATATATAATCTAAATTCTTTTTTTAAGGACACCAACAACAATTTTATTATAGAAAAAGTTGTTTAAGGGTATAATTGGAATGATGAAAAAGTAAGTATAAATATACTCATATTGTTTCTTACGGTTTTTAAATGATAAAGAAAAAAAAACAAAAAATTATATATTCATATCGTGTTTGTTACATTTGTTTTAATATTTAAATTTATTCTTATATATTTGTTACATATGTTATTTGTATTGAAAATTGAGGGTATTTTTGTAATGAAAAATCCAGCCAAAAAATGCTGAAAGTAGTAGTTTTCTTTATATATAGTATAGATTATGGGGTTATTCCCGTTTTATCCACACAAAAACTCCATTGAAATATAGGTAAGTTTTATTGCACACTCATGAAAATAGTTTTTGGCAATTGCTAACAAGTGTTCCAGGATATTTATTAGGGATTCAAAATTAAGAAAGTATTTCTTAAAAAAAATAATTTAATTTTCAATGCATTAAATTCATAAATTTTGACAAAAATTTATTGTTTAAGATCCTTAAACAAAGTCATGGGACACTCCTAAGCATTTTCAACTCATTTTAAAATCAAACTTTTTGATCCCACACTTGTAATATTTTTTACAATTTTGGTCTCAACCATATTTATTACCCAAAAGTGATGATATTCAGATTAATATTTGGGCCCTAAAATTGATATATCCCCCCTCGAATTTACAATTTGGGCAATTAATCACTAATCTTGAGGCAAAAAATAACTATTTTAGGGGTAAATAAATATGGTTGAGATAAAAAAAAAATCACTAAATATAATAATTGTGAGACCAAAAAGTTTAATTTCAAAAGGGAAGATTATTTTCATGATTGTGATAAAATAGAGATTAAAAATGCAATTAAACAAAAAGAAAAATATGTTAAAGAAAGGAAAAATAAAACAAAATAAGGTCAAAAGTATTTCAAATGAAAAAATATTGTATGGAGTACGAAGTAGCTTAGGAAGGTCACTTGAGCAATTGTGCCTCGTAGTGAATCAAGATTCAAGAAGTTGGTGTTTTGGGCCCATAATTTATTATATTAATTATTGCATTACATCATATAAAAACAGCTATCAAACACTGGCTATCACTATATCATATAATTTGTTGATTTAATTGACAATACCATTTGCTACTACAATTTTTTCTAGGAAGTTTCACTATATATCTTTTCACTGTAGAATATACAAAAAAAATTCAGATTTGATTCTTTTTATTTTAGGAATATCTTCTTATCCCCCTCCCCACATGGATCTTGCCTCTTTATCCCCCTCCCACCAACAAACTTCTAAATATGAAATCATCAATTGCACTTTCGACCCATACCTCTCTTAGACCCATTTGAATCTTAATTTCTTTAAAATTTAACACTTGTCACATACCATATTTTTATGATTAGTTTATTTGAGAATAAGATAACACCAATCTTGTTGGTCTCAACATCCAAATGCATGCATGGTTCTTGAGTGAGGTCATTTCAAAGGTGTTATCTGTAATTGTATTTTTGCTATTTAGTTTCATTTGGTCCTACAATTTTATATGGTTGTCGTTTTCATATGAGTCTTATAGTACGGAAGGTCGTAGAGTCGGTACGGGCCAGTTAGGATAGAGAATGTGTAGATTATATTATAAAAGTTTCATTTACTAAAAATGACACTACCATGCATCCACACCTTACTCAAAATAAAATTAAAAAAATGCATCCACACCACATTTATGGTCAAGAAGTTCGGCAACATGATGCCTAGCCGTTTTGTTACTTTTGTAATAATGTGAAGATAGAGCACATGAAAAAGTTTTTGGATTTTATTTCACTTTTTTTTGTTTTGTTTCACATGTAATGTTTTAAGTGTGATTGGAAATTAGCACTTTATCGATGTTAGTTATATATAACTCTTAGAATTTGAGTTTACGTAACTCATTTATACAAAATCGGCTTTCAAGTATTGTAATTATGTTTCTTAAAAAAAGTATTGTTAGTCATGTATAAATATATTTTCGTAACATATATTATCCAATGTTAGAGTTCTCTTGAACTTTATTTCTAGTTAAATAAATTATGATATGATTTCTTGACAAAAAAATACTATGATATGATTTAGGTCATTTTGTTATGTTCAATGAAAGGTCATATCTTCATCCATTTAACTATATAATTGTTTTCCAGTAACGTTTAACATATATAACATTGAAAACATAGATGATCGTAATGATAGTATTCTCTCATCCTTGTTTTCTCTCATCATTTATCTCAGGGTTCACATGAATTCTAAAATTACACATATTCTCAATTGAGTAAAATGCTATGATTTTGTATTTACAATCATATTTGTAAATTCTTCCATTGGTAATTCTGAAAATTACCATAGGTATTCTTCATTATTGTGCATCACGATCACTACTCTTTAAAATTGTTGCATCACATTGTTCGTATTGCTAGAACACTAGGATTGCAATGTGCTACGACATGCCCAAGTCAAGCCAAACGTTAGTTTTTGATATACAAAACCTATAATTTTTAAGAAGCATATTTAGTTAAAAATTCCATTCTAGCCAGCGAGAAAGCTTTTAAAACATATCGCATCTAAATAAAAATAATATTTTATAGTACTATTGTTATTTCGAGAGGTAAATTGGATAATGATATATCTGTTTATCTGTTATTACCATTTATATAATTTAAACTTATCAACCTATACATTAATATTTTACATGTTGAAAGATACTATTATAAAATAGAACAAATAGGATATTAAACCTCAAAATAAAATTTAATCTCATTAACCTAGTAATTTGTATGCACCACTCACTATTAAGTGGTGTATGTTTTTGTAATAAAATATATATTGAAATATGTTTTTAAATAGACTTTCACACCTTTTTCAAGACTTTCTTAAAAAATTGGCCTATACACCATAGTTGTCTAACATTTTTAACGTAAATAAAGTTTAAGTCTTTCAAAGGCTTGCCTAGCTTACATGTTCAAGCCCCTATTCCAACCAGATTGTTACCACAATATCCACCATTGCGTACAAATTCTACATTTTTGAAAATTTTCTTATATATAGGACCGCAGGGTGTAAAACCTAGTCTTGTTCGACAAAAATAGCTGCTTATGAAAATAGTAGTATGATCTTTGTCATTAGTATAATAGATAACCATGTACCATGTGTGTGTTTGGTCAACTAATCCTAAAAATTCAACTCTGCAAGCAGTTAGTCTAAGATGTTTCAACTCGTGTTCATGACTTTCTATCTTCACACATGTACTTTTTTTACTAGAGAAGTGAACCAAATTCCATAAGGTCCAGCTAATTCTAGCTAAAACCCATTTCGCAAATGAAGTTTCCTTATAACTTCCCTCAATCAGAGACTTTGCTTCCTTTTAGAATCTCATGATGAATTTATAATTATCGTACTTATCATATCATCATAAACAAAATGAGTGTGACAAGATCATGTGTGAAGATCATTAAAATAGCAATAGCATGTCAAAGACCGTACCCTCAAATATCAAGTATATATTAAAATAGGCTATAATATCAGGTTTTGTACGTCAATTTCTTATAAACTTAAACTATGGTCATATTTTGTTTGATCAAGGGATTACTTGATATTTGATGCATATTCTGGGTGTCCCTCCAAAGGTAACAATAATAGGGATTAATTTAAATTAAAATTAATAAAAAACAATAACGCAGATTTGTCTGTCCACATGTTTATATATTCTCTTAGCTCAATCAGTGTAGGCGCATCTAGGGAAAATGCTAAACTTACATAACATGAATGGAGAATCAAGGTTTGAATTTCGACAGTAAAAAATGTCCACGTATTTAGTATTTGACGGTGTCTTGAATATGATTATCTACACATTTGCTATAGCGGATCACTTTATTCAGTTTAGCTATGGCGGTGGTGGCTCTAAGGTGCGGCAAGATATTTTGCATTTAATTTGGTTTGCTACTATATGAGAAATATAGAAAGAAAGAAATAACATGATCTTCAATGGCAAAGAATGTTCGACAACGCAGGTGGTGGATAAAATAAAGCTACTTTCCTATCAGTGGTTGAAGGCGAAAATTGTTGATTGTCCTTTCAATTATCATGGTTGGTGCTTAGTCCGCTTGCAATGTTGGGCATTGTTTAGTTGTTTTTCTTTCATGTTTTGCTATTTTTCTTTGGTTATGTTTTTTGTAAATATTGATTGACTTATCCGTTCTCTCTTGGCACACCTTGTGCTGGGTAGAACATTTTGTTTTGGTAATATATTCTATTTTAGCCGATTCAAAAAAAAAACAAAAAATACTAGAAATTGAAAAAAAAAAGTTTAATTAGACTTATTTATTAAATTAGTTTTAAATAATTTAATATGAAAATTTTCACAAGAACCAAAAATACTATTTTTTTTTAAAAGAAAGAACCAAAAATACTATTCTATCCCTCCTATAAGCAAAAAAAAATGTTGTCCCTCCGTCTTGCGTTAAGTGGTTTGTTCGACAATTTTATGTAGATTAAAAAATCCTATAAATGAGATAGAGAATATTATTTTGATTAAAAATTGTATATATTCATACACACACACACACTTTTACTATAGTTTCTTAAATTCACATATTTATTCACCTATATTTAAAGATTTAAAAATGTTATGTTACGTGTTGAGTAGAGTTTAGGGCTCACTATTAGCATATTCAACAAAAAGCTTAACGATTTCTTTGAGTACATAAAGCCTAATTATTTATTAAGATTTTGTGATTTTCGCATTCATATAATATTAATCAATTTTTTAAAAAAAATTTGCAAGACAAATATTCACAATTTGTGTCTTAGGATGGATGTCCTCTTAAAAATGTCATACCTGAAGTCGAGAATATTACGTATTCGAAATTTAGCGCAGCAAACATATCAATATTTTTACTCCTTTTCACCATCTAAATTTATTTACATCATAGAACAAAATCTTTTACTCATCTTTTCAAAAGAAATGTATTCAAAAATTGGAGTATTTTTTAATTATATACCTACACGTGGAAAGAGAAGAAGAGGACTGAGATTGACGACAATATTCCCTCCATGCTCACATGCAATATCGTTGTATAGTGCAAATTATTTCGTTATTACTTATTTGTTAATTGGTCTCTTATACTCTAATCCCATGTTTACACGATGATTAAACAAAGACAAGACATAAAATGATAGAAAATTTGTGTCAAATTAAACATATTCATAATGTAACTATTATATGAGACATAGACATAAAATGATTTCTTTAAGAATCACTTTTCCGATTCTGAGGTTGACCACCCTACTCTTGATGGTGTGCCACTGTCTAGTATTTCGGATGTTGAGGTTGCCGTTTTAACGGCACCGTTTGGGGATGAAGAGATTAGAGGGGTGGTGGCCTCAGATGGTACCAAATGCCCCGGTTCGGACGGATTCAACTTCGTTTTCTATAAGCGTTTTTGGAATCTTCTACAGGGGGATGTCCGGATTATGTTTAATCAGTTTTATCACTCGGCGACCCTACCGCGTTGTTTCTCCTCGTATTTCATTACGCTTATCTTGAAGGTGCCCTCCCCTTCTAGCTTAGGTGATTTCAGGCCTATCTCCCTCATGGGGTCCCTTTATAAGTTGGTGGCTAAGGTTTTGGCAGGTAGGCTTGCCCCGGTTATGGACAAAATTATTTCCTCGAACCAATCTGTTTTTATTAAGGGTCGCCAGCTGGTGGATGGAGTGGTCGCGGTCAATGAGGTTATTGATTTTGCAAGGAAGGCTAGGAAAGAGTGTCTCGTTTTCAAGGTGGATTTTGAAAAGGCGTATGATTCCATTAGTTGGAGCTTCCTTGAGTATATGACGAAGAGGTTAGGTTTCAGTGCCAGGTGGTGTAGCTAGGTGGATCCGCGCGTGTGTTAGTTGTGGTAATCTCTCTGTGCTCGTGAATGGTAGTTTGACAAATGAGGTGCCCATTCAGAGAGGTCTGAAGCAGGGGGACCCGCTCGCCCCTTTCCTCTTCTTGTTGGTGGTTGAGGGGCTTGGTGGGTTGGTCTGGTCGGCTGAATCCCATGGTTTGTATCAGGGTTTTAAGATTCGGAACTCAGGTCTTTCGATCTCCCACCTCCAGTATGCGGACGGTACCCTGTTCGTGGGGGAAGCATCTATGTCAAACTTGTGGTCTATAAAAACCATCCTTCGTTGTTTTGAGCTTGCTTCGGGGCTTAAGGTTAACTTCTCTAAAAGTTCGGTGATGGGTGTTAATGTGGGGAATGAGTTTCTGGGTTTGGTTGAGCGTTTCCTATACTGTAGAGTCGGTATTGTTCCATTCACTTACGCCGGGTTACCTGTGGGTGCTAATCCCCGCCTTCAGAAGACCTGGCAACCGCTCCTTCAGTTATTGGCCAATAGGCTGGGCTCTTGGGGGAACAAATATGTTAGTCTTGGTGGTAGAGTCGTCCTGCTTAACTCTGTTATTAACGTTATCCCTATTTTCTACATGTTTGTCATGAAGATGTCTGTTTCAGTGTGGAATAAGGTGGTTCGCCTTCAGAGGAATTTCCTTTGGGGTGGGGTTAAGCGAAGTAGGAGTATCCCCTGGGTTTCTTGGGCCATTGTGGGGAAACCGGGTGTCAGGGACCTCCGTCAGGTTAACCTTGCCCTTTTGGCTAAATGGCGGTGACGGTTTTTGTTAGGGGATGGTGGCTTGTGGTGCGATATTCTTATTGCCCGTTATGAGGTTTGTCATCCTTCCCCTCATCTTGGTGGTAGACCATCGGGGCTTCGTGGTGTGTCCTCTTGGTGGTCCAATATTTCCCTTTTGGTTGGCGATAAGGAGGTGACCGTGGATTGGTTCTCTAACGAGATGGCTAGGGTGGTTGGGGATGGTCTCTCCACTCATTTCTGGCATGATCCTTGGTGTGGGTCAACAATCCTTATAGTTAGGTTTAGGAGGCTTTTTCACCTCTCTCTCCAGGTTGATCACAAAGTGGGGGAGTTAGGTCATTGGGGGGGGGGGGATAATGTCTGGGTTTGGGATTTTACCTGGAGGAGACCGTTGTTTGTTTGGGAATCTGACCTCCTTTCGGATCTTCTTGCTCTTGCCACCAAGCCTCCGAAGGTTGAGAGGGAGGATACGTGGTCTTGGACCAACAGTCCTGATGGGCGGTACTCGGTGAAGTCTGCTTACTCTATCCTTATTAAGGGGCTGCTGACTACGGGTACCCCCAGGGGGTTGTTTTGCAAGCGGTTTCTAGAGTGTGGAAATCGTGGGCCCTGTCTAAAGTTATTGTCTTCTTGTGGAAGCTCCTTCTTGATGGGATACCCTCGAGGAGTAATCTTACTAGGCGCGGTATTCTGCTTCTTGTGGGTGGAGTGGGTTGTGTCTTTTGTGCTGCCCCTTCGGAATCGGCTGTGCACCTCTTCCTTTCTTGTCATTATTTTTTCCAGGTGTGGTATCATGTATGTAGGTGGTTGGGCTGGGAGATGGTGATGCCTATGGGGCTAGCCCAGCAGTTTCAAGCTTTTACGGGGCTAGGTGGGGGAAGAGAGTTAGATTAGGTTTACTTCTTGTTTGGCATGCGGTTATTTGGACCATCTAGGCTTCGCGAAATGATCGTATATTTGTTGGTGGCCTTCTCTCTGAGGAGCCAGTGGTGACAGAGTGAAACTCTTAGCTTGGAAATGGTTCCGGGCTAAGTGCCCTGCTAGTTCCTATTCTATCTTTGAGTGGGAGGTGCAGCTTGTCCTGTGTTGGAATCGGTAGGGTTTTGCGGTGGTGGTTTTTCCTGGGGTTGCGTGCGGGGTTGGGTGGGGTGTATCCCCCCCCCCCCCCCCCCCCCCCTGGGGGG
>Ga0228710_1001320_pt1 | contig 36803 bp, 17 predicted proteins | sample MedpolnodulmetaG_FD_177995 | JGI IMG/M metagenome (GOLD analysis project Ga0228710, IMG submission 177995) | Root nodule microbial communities from Medicago polymorpha collected in Santa Monica, California, United States - pink nodules | ecosystem: Host-associated > Plants > Roots > Nodule...
TTATTTTGATACTAATGCAATTTTATGTCATGCAACTTTAGTTTGTTGCAAGTATTTTATGATGGAGTTTATTATTTGATATTCTATGATGCATAAAATTATAGTAAAATAAGTTAAACATTTTTTTTAAGAAAATTAAAAAGTAGAGTACTATTTTAAAACAAAATTATGAGGATTTTTCATTTATTCATTTAATATTAAAAAAATAGAAAAATAAGTTGGGTAGCCCATTACCCAATCCAACCCAACCCAAAAATTAGTGGGTTTGCTCAAACTCATCCAATAGTATAAAGGGTGGTTATTTTACCTCACCCAAACCGGATTACCTTATTTGGTTTTGTTTTAGGTTTGGCCAAACCCACCCACGAGCACCCCTAATTAAAACCATCAAATATAACACATTTTACACTGTTGAAAAATTGAATATACAACTTTCAATATAATACTTAATCGGTGCTTCCCTAAAAAAAAACTTCACCATTGTTTTAAATTTGATTCTTTAACCGATGCTTCCCAAAAAAACTTCAAAGTTTAAAATAAAGTAAAATTACACTTTTAATCTTTTAACTAAATTTTGATTGAAACTCGTTTAGTTGTGGTGGTTGAAAGCTAGTAACGCTGTATTTTTTTTTGTACTCATTTGTGGTGGTCGAGCTCACTTATGTGTTTGAACATCAACTAGTTTTTTTATGTGTTTTTAACAAACTTGTTGTACTTTTCGTGGTTGTTTTAGCACGCCTTATGCTGAAGCGATTGTGTTGTCAGTGTTAATATAATTCATTTTGGTTTATTCAAAAAAAAAAGACCTACTCCCATTTTGTGTCCATATCTCATCAAATAACATCATCTAATTATTTTGATAAATCAAGAGAATTGTAGTTCAACAAACATACCCAAGAATTACGAATTATCGACCACTTGATAAATATTACACCTTTTGATCTCATTATTAAAGACATTTAAGTCAACAAAATATAAACCACATATATTAATTTTTATTAATTAAAATGTTTCTTATAAATAGGATCAGATGAAGTATACTCCTTTAGTCCTTTATCATTTTTTTCTTAACTTAGATTAGCAACATTCTTAAATCGAGTATTTTCTTTTGATGTCTTGTGATCTTTTTCCTTGTGTATGAGTTAAAAAATAAAAATAAAAAATAAAAAAAATCTCCAAATTATTAGTATCTTTTTTTTCATTCCAAAATAATCGATCTATTTGATTGTTTCACATATAGCTAAAATTATAAAAAAAAACTAATATTTTGATAATAAGAAATGCTAGTTACAGCAAAATACATGCTTCATGATGTCGATAAGAGTGTTCAATTGATACTATAGCAAATCATTTTATGAGTAGAAATATATAATCAAAATATGCTATGTGCATAATACAATAGTCAAATAAAGTCAATCATTTTGGAACATAGGGAGTATGCTGGGTTGGATTAGAACGGCATCCAATGTGTTTTTTAAGAAAGGATGCAAAAGAAAAGAGAGAATTAAAAAGTGATTAAAATGGCATTAGCGGTATGACGGCCGAAAAACTGACCAATGTAATGATGAGAAAAGAGTGGTAAATTCCACAAAACCCAATGAATCCTTCGAAACCGATAAACACGAGAGTTTTAGTCAGCAAAATACATTGATTAACAAGGAAACCCTAGAAGAATAATTGTCAGAACTCAGGAGCTAGCTTGGGAAATAGAAGCCCAACCCAGACGCCAACGTGTAGATTTCGGTTTTGGCAATAATAAAAAATGAAGGGTCTGTGTCTCCGGGGCACTAGTTAAGGAAACAAAAAATGAAATATTTGAATTGTAAACATAATTTTTTACATTTTTTTAACTTTGATTACACAAGTTCCAAGGTCCTTATACTATATTTGGTTTCCTTAACCAATGTCGCGAGGCCTTGTTAACATTTTTCAAAAATGAAACAGTAAAAAATTCATCTGGAGTCGCGAAGATTGAACAAATACTCCCTCTAAAAGGAATAGGTATAAAAAAATGAAAATAAAATCAAACCTCCAAAAGGAAAAGAAAAAAAATACAAATATTTTATAGTATAAAAACATACCAGTAAATGTGATATTTTTTATAAAAAAAATATCATCTTTAGGAAGTACTAGCGATTAGGGTTCTGTAGATGATGAAGAAATATCATCTTCACTTATATGGGTCCCTCCCTACCCTTCTGCTCCCACGATTTGAAAGCATGTGAGATTTTTGGTCAAAATTTCCAGGCTATGTTCAGAAACACTCGAGTTTACGAATTTCAAGAGCTTTCACAACCCGTCACTCACACATCAGTCACATTACTCATGGTCAATAATCCAGAATTAATTAATGAGCTCGTTTTAATTTCAGTAAAATTTGTAATAATAAAACTATGAATGAATATTGAATATATTAAGAGAAAAGATAAAGTACTACTCACCAGAGAAGATCCGAAGGGGTCCATTGCAAAGTGTATTTAGCTGAGTTTCTATTCTTCTCATGAAATCCATAGCCTCTTGTATAGGCCTTGTTAATTCCTCTCTATACTTCACAAGCATGTCATAATATGCTTCCTGTTAAACATAAACACTATTTCAACGTCCAAAACCACCATTTGTTAGTTCTATAAATCATAAAGATTTTTGCCGACATCACAGTGCAAATCGAACATAATTTAAACTTATTGATTATCAAGGTAAAAGCCAAACGAAAATAATTTTTTTTTTTTTTTTAAAAAAAACATAAACCAAAACAAAATATACCCCCTTGTACCATGAATTGGTCTAGTTCTGGATCTTTAGAAGTTTCTCTCGAGTTAACTGAAGATCTTTGCCGTGCTTCAAACTCTTGCCTAGACGCAACCAAACGAGCCACCACTTCCGGTGGAGCTCCAATCTGCATATAGTTTGTTTAATAAGAGAGAGATCAATTAATTAATATAAAAATTAAAATATCTATAAAAAAATGGGGTATGCTTATTTAAATTGTTATCATGATGGTGGGAGTCCAAGTTTAATTCCTGACTGAAACAATCATTAATTATTTGATTATAGTACTATTTTACTTACCTTCCACTAAATTTGAGATTAACCAAACCCTCTCTTTCTCTTGAAGGGCAGGTTTAAGAAAAATAAATTGTTATAATGATGAAAATGAATAAAAAAAATAATTAATTAGTGACCTTTTGACAATCCATGTAAGCTTGTAAAAGACTAGAGTATTGAGGATGAGCAATGATTTTAGCTTTTATAGCTTCAGCTTCACCACTAGAACTGCTTGGACTCCCTCCTCCTCCTCCTTGATGATGATGATTATGCATAATATTGGTGTGTGGAATAATATTTGTTCTCATTAAAGCTGGGTAATGAAAAATCGGAGTGTGAAGTTGTGAAGTACTATTTGCTTCAGTTTTCACAGCAGAGTGTTGCTGTTGTACTTGATCAGACTGAAAACAATTGTCTGATCCACTTGATTGAAGATGAAAGTTGTTCATTGGAATCTGATTATGTTGATGATTGTGATGGTGTTGGTGTTGGTGTTGGTTGTTTCCATTGGCAATGGAGTACAAGAAATTTGGCCTTGAACTTTGATTTGAATTTGGATTTGGATTATTAGTGTATTCCTCCATTTAACTCAAATTTAAGAAACCAAACACCATATATGTTTAACTCTCTCGCTCAACTCAATTCTCAACATCTAGGGTAAATGAAAAAACCCTACTTTGTTGTTTTATAGAGTAATAAAAATTATGGAAAGATCAAGAACTTAATTGAAACCCTAATGAAAACCATATTTGAGATTGTTTATATAATGAATGAAATTTAGGGACAACACAATTGTGATTTTGTGTGTGTTGGGTTTGAAGGGGTCCAAGAGGTTTCAAAAGTTTAAGAAGTTAAGAAGTGATTAAAGATGATTGGAGCTTATAGATTTTGGGCATTGACAGGGTGGAGAAGGTAGAAACCAGCAAAACTTTCACATGATGTGTTGTTGTACGAAGAAGAGAAAGATTAGAGAGAGAAGAGAGAATGGTGGCTTTAGTCCAAACCAGCAATGTTTTGGAGATGGGGGTGGTTGACAAGACTTTGTTTAGTTGATGGAAATAAATATGAATATATATTTTAATATTGTAATGAAAAATGATATTTTGACAACCATTTTGTGACAATCTATGTGACAATTTTATCTTTCATTCTCACATTATTTTTTTACTTTCTCTCTTTATTACTTTTGTTTCCATGTCACTATCTACTTTTCTTTGTAAATTAGTGGTTGTCGTAACAATTATCACTTAAATGGTTGTTCAAATAACAACTATGTCGTAACATGCAAATGCAGTGTTTTTTTAGGCAAATGCAGTGTTGTGTAGCTAGGTTTATATTTTTTTAATTTCTTTGCTTTATTTGTTAAAGTTAGTTTTCTTTGCTTTTAATTCTCTGTAGTTTGTCTCCTAATTGATTTTCCTTTTTGGGTTCTTGATCAATTGTTTATTACATAGTTTTTTTTAAAGAATTGTTTATTACATAGTTCAAACGAAACTGTTAAGTGGTGTCATGTGGGTACAATTATATTGTTAAAATAATTTGTTTTTGAAGTAATTGTTAAAATAATTATAATTTTAATTGTCGATTACACTTTCACACCAATGTGTATAAAACTACTATAGATAAATAATATTTATACAACTATTTTATGATAATTTTTGAATAATTCATTTTCATATTTATATTATGTTTTTATTATTTTATTTTATTTTATTTTTCTCTCTATTAATTTTGATTAATAAAATAAGAAAAATAAGATTATCATAAAAGTTGTCATCAAAAGATTATTAAAATAATTTTTTTTCTTTAAAAAAGGTTATTAAAATAACATTACTCGTAATTATATGTAAACAAGCTCTCATTTTCCAATAGGATTTACTTGTTTTAGATATCAACGATCAAGTATTTTGTCTTCAAGAAAATTTACTTTAGAAACTCTTTTTTAATGGTCGATTCTATCATGGCAAGAGGATTGATAGTGTGTTGTTCAAGGTATTTATACCCCACTTAATCAAACAGATCCATCAAACTATAAGTTTTTTATAAAAATAAAATCAAACTTTAAGTGTAAATATTTAGATGGTTGGGATTGATATATATTTTATTTTCTTTTTTGAACAAATTAAAATGTGATATATATATTAGAATCAAAAAACGAGTTCTTCTAGTATAAGATGTGCCATAAAGACTAAAAGAGTTTTACATCATTCACAGTCAATGAAAGCAAAAATACGAGAAGAATCAACTAATGTCCAAACAAACAAAGGGGTTTTTCCACCAATAAGAGCAATGTAACTTTATCCAGTTGTTGAGAAATTGTTTTATCTTTATTTTTGAATAATCTGTTATTTCTTTCTGACAACAAAACCCACATAGGTGAAAGGCAAATTAGCTTTAAAAACTACGCGCTTTATGACCTCTTGAAGAATGAGGGAACTGGATGAAATGATCAATGACATGTTGGGTATCAACCGAAGAAATCTCAATCCAATTTCTGACTAACTGCCAAAGAGAACTAAATATATTGCAATTGAAGAACGTATGATGAGCGATTTCTACCTCACTACGCCCACTCACACAAAGTTGTGCTTCATGATGAATGATGTCACCTCTAACCAGATTACCCTTTGTCGGTAACCTGTTTTGAAGCAGACCCCACGCACAGATAGAGACCTTCAATGGAACTTGTTTGTGCCAGACACCAGGCCCAGCCCTTGGCATGTGCAAGGAGAGCTACGGTGCCGGGCCTCACAATCATAGGAGCCTCAAAAAAAAAAAAAATATAGCACTCAAAAGTGTTAGGTACATATAATAAAATATAAAAAATCAATAGACATTTTGAAATAGTTTAGTGGTAAAATAGAATGCACTTGAATCATCGGTCTTGGGGTTCAATCCCGAACATTTGTGTAAATTTGAAGCAAATATAAAAGTCTCAATTACATACACAACTAATAGGCCATTACAATTTAAAATGCATTTTAGAGTTAACTATGAATGTAGAAAACTACTATATATCTTGAATTTTTCGTCATCTATTTCCATTAACAATGCAAATTAAATCCGTTAAATAATTGGTATTTTTTCTATTGTTTTAAATTTAATCATGCATGCTAGTACTAATTTGCTGCAATTTTTTTTTCCGATATTAGTATTAGTTTATCACTATTTAGATAACAAAGACACTTTATTTAAACAACAACAACCAATATACTTAAGACTCATTTTGCAGTAAATAAAGTGATGATTCTTTTTAAGTTTTTGGTGTTTCTTTTTATTATGAAATATGAACCCAAATTTTAATAATAAAACAATTAGTGGTTAGTGAAGTTCAACACAAATTTTACTTGATAAGAATGACTATTTTTGTGTTATTTACAACTTAAAGAGATTACTATTGCTTTTCTTGAAGGAAGATGATTACTATTGCTTAAAAAATCTTGTTTTTTTATAGGGGTCCATTTTTAATATTTGAACATGGCCTCCGATTTTACCGGAATGGCCCTGCCAGACACCATCCAAAGCCGAATCAAAGATGTGAGTTTCCTGACTGGTGAGCATCTGATAAAAACCAGTAACATGTAACAATATACCGATCTCCTTGAAAGGAAGCCACTTCCATTCATCTAGAATATTAACTTGCAAAGATACATTAAGAAGTAAAATCCTACACTCCTCCAACAACGCCTCTTCTGAAGCCATCGACATGGGCCAAGCACGATATAATTTATTTTTAATAGTTTTTTTATTTTGAAGTATTGTACAAAGAATTTTTCTTGACATTATATGATAAGTTTTTTTACCACCGATAAAAAATGTAATAGTTTTTATTTTATTTGTTAAAAATTTATATTATATTTATAATAACTTACATTTTTTCATATGAATAAGTGTAAAAATATTAATTTAAATTCTTCGTGGTAGAAAAGCATATGAATAAATGATCTCCAATCATCTACGTTTCTCCTTGGTGTTGGTTTTTTTTTTTTCCAGCATACTTTGATGATTTGCTCTCAAGGGGTGTTTGGGTTGTTGTTGGGTGATCAGTTTCACTTTTGTTGTTTGTTTTTGGTGTGTGGGTCCTTTTGGAAAATATTTTTTAAGCGAAAGATGGGATGCAAAAGGGTCGTTTTTTGTGGTGGTCGTGGTTTAAACTTCGGACCTTACATATATTATGCATTGTTCATACCAACTGAGTTAAGTTCACAAAGACGGATGCAAAGGGGTCTCCAGCTGCAGTACCCTAGTCATATATTAAACGAAAGAAAAAAGAGTACAAAGAAGAGGGGAGACAAAACCCTCCAAAAAAAAAAACCAAAACATATAGAAAGCAAAAAATGGAAAATAATTTGTTTCCAGTGAAACTGTATATAAGAAAACATTTCATTCTCCACCCCCTAAGAGAAGCTTAAATTATATCCATTTTCCTTCTTATGTTAAAATCTACATTGTACTCCTTAATATTTTTTTCTTCTAATAATCTAAAATACTTCGAAGAAAAATAGTAATGCAGGTCGATTTTACTATAACCAAAATTCGAATACATATTTTTTTTATTCACAATTTCATTAACATATAGTTTTAAACCTTATTATAAAATTAAACAACACAAAGTAAAATTAAAATATGTGAAAAACTACTTAAGTCTGTAAAGTGTGGTTATTTATAAGTACTCTTGATTATAAAATTAATAACAAAATATTTAAATTTAATTATCATTGATATTTAAATTATAAAGAAAATAATTATTTTTTGAAGGATGAATAATTTTTTTCTTAAATGGTGGTTCAAAATTAGTATATATCATAGACATATTTATTTTACAAGGAAGGGAAGTATATATTTTAACATAAGATGGGGAAGAGTGTAGTTCAAGGTGTAGTTCAAGCTTCTGTTAGAGGGGAGTATAATTTACTCTAAAATGTACTGCTAAAAAAACAACCATTACCTAAATAGAAATTAAACCAAATAAAATCTAAACTAAAGATACTTTTAGAAAAACTAAATTTTAGAATCAAATCTTTTTGTTTGTTTATGACAATAAGGAAAGAAAATAAAACTAACCTAAAAAGCAAAACAAATATGACCTGAGCAAAAGGAAAACAACACTCTACCCTATATGGCGCAAATATATTCCCCCATCCCATTCTTTTGTATTTTGGCGTCTCGTGCTTTTAAAACTTCCTACGGATGAGAATTTACAAAAGTGTGGCTGCACCTTGGTTTCAATTTGTGTCCTTTGTGGAAAGCAAGCAGAAACTTCAGCTTATCTATTTCTTAATTGTGAATTTGCGGTAGCAATTTGGAGATGGCTAGGTTCCAAACTCAGCTGCACTTTTATACAGACATCTTTTGCGACCCTGCTGACTTCTATACCGCAGAGGTGCAACTCTCAGCTACGTGATGTCTATTTGGTTGCTATTGTGCATAAGGTACATACCATTTGGGTGGCTAGGAATTCTATTCGATTCAGCTCCGCAAAAGTTACTCTCCATGCTACTACGACGAAGATTGCAGCAGTGGTTTCATTGTTCGGCTCCTCTTCCACCGGTAAATGTTTATCATGTGATGTTGATTTATTTGATGCATTTCTGGTCCCTCCTTTGTACAGGCGTGTTGCAGACATTATTACAGTGGTTTGGAAACCTCCCACCATCACTTGGGTCAAGGCGAATAAGGATGGTTCAGTCGTTAATTTAAATGCTGCTTGCGGTGGGATTTTTCGAGATTTTAGGGGAACATTCTTGGGAGGCTTTGCGAGTAATCTTGGTGATTGCTCGGTCTTTGAGGCGGAGCTTACGGGACTCGTGATTGGTATGGAATTTGCAGCCCTTTACAACTGGCCAAGGGTGTGGCTGGAGAGTGATTCCTCAAGCGCGGTGCAGGCCTTCAAGAATCCATCTATCATTCCTTTGTGGTTGCGGAATCGTTGGCACAATTGCATGCAGCATGGTTTATTCATCATTTCTTCCCATATTTTCCGTGAAGGAAATGGTTGTGTAGACACCATGGCTTCCTTGGGTCACAATTTGACTGTTACTTGGTATTATTCTATGTCGGCTTCACTTGCGGTTGATTTTGCTAGAGACAGACATGGGCTTCCCAATTATAGATTTCCTTAGTCATTTCTAGTCATTTGATTTATCTTTTCTTTGTTTCCCCGAGGGTTTTGGCCTAGTCCCCCCCTCTTGTACATATTTTTTATCTTTTTTAATAATATTATGTATTGGGAAGGCGGTAGAGGATGGGAGTTTCTATTGGGTGCCAACCTAGTTGGGATGCTTCAGATTTGCCCGGATGCCTAACCTTTCTCTTGGCCTTATCAAAAAAATAAATAAATAAATAAAAAGAGTAAATTACAAACCCCCTCCCTTTAAAGATGCTTGAATTACACTCTCCTCCTCTCTTATGTTAAAATATACACTCCCCTCCCTTGAAAAGTAAAATTTATATTCCCTTCCCTTATAAGATGCTTGAATTACAACCCCCTCCCTTAATAATTAAATATGCACTACACTTTAATCTATTTTAGCATAAATAAATATTTATATGATATATATTAATTTTGATCCACCATTTAAGAAAAATAAATTCATTTATTTATAATTTAAATGTTAATGATAAATAAAAATTAACATAATCCTAAGAGATTTAAAAAAATTCATAATCTAAAAAGATAATCCTATACAGAAAATAGGAACCAACCCTAAAATATTAGAAACTAATCCAATTCCTACTTCTTCTTTTTTGAGGAATAATCCTATTCCTACTAAAAACAAAATTCCACCAAAATAAAATTAAAATAGATCTAACCTAAGAAAAAAGTAAACCTAGTCTAAAACAGAGAATACAAATAAAATGAATAAAATTAATATTTTCAAAATAAATTCAACGAATTGTCTTGTTGAAATACGATTGATAAGTGCATCAAATCAGAGATATATTGTAGCCGCAATGTCCCTGATGGTCTCAAAACCACTATTACCAACATTCTCGGTGTTCAAGCAGTTTTGGGTACAGGTAAATACCTAGGCCTACCTTCTATGATAGGCCGGGATCGCAAGGCTACTTTTGCGTATATAAAGGACCGTGTCTGGCAGAAAATTAACTCCTGGAGTGGTAAGTGCCTCTCAAAGGCGGGGCGTGAGGTAATGATAAAATCTGTTTTGCAGGCTATTCCCGCTTACGTGATGAGCATCTTTCAGCTGCCCCATACTTTGATTGACTCTATTGAAAAGATGCTAAATTCCTTTTGGTGGGGAAATGGTAAAACAACGCAACGAGGGATACATTGGATGAATTGGGAGAAATTGTCGGCACCAAAAATTCATGGAGGTATGGGTTTCAAAGACCTCTCTGCTTTTAATTTAGCTATGTTGGGTAAACAAGGATGAAAATTTATCACAGAGCCGGATACTCTAGTTGCTCGAATATTTAAAGCTCGATATTTCCCATCCGGCTCCTATCTCACGGCTACTGTTGGCCATAATCCGAGCTATGTTTGGCGCAGTATACTGCGCGCTAGATTTATCGTGCGTGGGGGGGCACAGTGGACTATCGGCTCGGGTGCATCTATCTCTATTCTTAATGAACCTTGGCTGACAAATGGGGAATTTATCAGTAGTCATGTCCCAGGTGCTCACTCTATACACAATTTTACCATTAATAGTTTGATGAATTTATATGACAAAAGCTGGAACGAACAGGTTGTATGACAGGTATTTAGTGCGGACATCGCATCTAAGATACTTCACACGCCACTAATCTCTCAGGTCGAGGAAGATAGAATTGTCTGGAAAGGGGAACGGCACGGACGCTATTCTATACGTAGTGCTTACCGATTGTGTGTCACAGAGCTTATCGATTCGTCATACTTATGGCGCCCAGGGTACTAGTCGGGGATCTGGAAACATAAGGTTCCACCGAAGGTTAAGAATTTACTCTGGCGCATGTGCCGTGGTTGTTTACCGACCCGTGTCCGCCTGTTGGATAAAGGCGTAGTTTGCCCCACTGCCTGTGTTAGCTGTGACTCCTCCCACGAGGACCTGTTACATGTCTTTTTTGAGTGTTCGTTTACTATTCAGGTGTGGAACACAACTGGTCTCTAGGGCTCCGTCCATCACGCACTTTCTCAGGCTGCTTCCCCAATGGAGGCTATTTTTCACCTCTTAGAGAACTTGTCTGCAGAGTTATCTCAACGTATGTCAACGGTCATATGGAGTCTTTGGAAGCACCGCAATCTGAGAGTTTGGGACAATGTCACAGAAACAAGTGTTGTGGTTGTAGAGCGTGCTAGAAACATGGTAGCAGATTGGCAGTTAGCAAACGCTCCGGACGTCCTTGCAGCTACCTCGCCTTCTTCCTCGGGTTTGGCAGCGCACGTGGGGAACTCCGCCCCCGACCACCACACCGGACCTTTGTGGCAGCCTCCTATGCCCGGTAGATATAAATGCAATGTTGACGCGGCTTTTTCTTTTCACCATAACCGCACAGGGATTGGTGTTTGTGTTCGCGACTCGGAAGGTATCTTTGTTTTGGCCTAAATTTTTACATATCCTTGTACTGTTTCGGCGGATGTGGGTGAAGCATTAGGGCTGCACTCTGCTCTACAATGGTTGAGTGATATGCAGCTCGATAATGTAGACTTTGAGACAGACTCTAAATTAACAGTTGATGCCTTCCGTTCTACTCGGAGCGACTTGTCTGAATTTGGTTGTATTATTTCCTCCTGTCGCTCTTTGTTTCATAATCTTTTTTCTAACTCTAGGGTGTAGTTTGTTCGGCGGCAAGCCAACGGGGTGGCCCATACTCTTGCACGAGAGGCCACGCGTTCAGCTAGTCCCGCCACTTATTATGATAAACCTGCTTGTATCGAAACTCTTATTATTACTGAAATGCTATAAGCACGCTTTCCTAAAAAAAACTTTTTTTTTTAGAGATCATCGTCAAAAACTTGATGCTCGGTTGACAAACGCACCAAATTGAAACAAATAATAAAGTATCTTCTCCACATAGATCGTCATTTAACTTAGCAATTAATGAAGTTTATTTGATTAGAAAAGCAATTAAAAGAATTTATGAGCTTTGTTTGCAAGTTTGAAAATAAAAGGGTTCAGAGGTTTAGTGGCGATTAAGATTCTTTAAATCTCATTTAATCTATCTTCTTTGTTGGTTTTAATTGTAGGAAGAATATACTTATCGCTACAATGTTGGATTACTTCATAACTTCCATACCTAAATTATGAAAGACATGTGAATATATCTTTGACTTCAACATCTCGTATGTCTCATGAATTGTCATCTAAAGGATTTACACTTTATGAAGATGTCTAACACTCATACGTTAAGGGTGCCAGATAAATTAAAAACTCTTGAGCAAGTCATATGTAACGATTCAATTAGAGCGTAAGATTTCGCCTATGAACCCTAGCATAGTTTGTAAATATTCAAATGGCGAAACACATGGAAAGCAAATATAACTCAAATCATGTTGAATAAAGAAATTACATTAATTTAATAATTAAAAAATAGATATTCATCTTAGAACTCTAACCTCAGAGGTTTAGTTACTTATCGTAACCAACATCATAACAAAAGAAAAGAACGTACCATAGACAACAAGATATTCATGAAACCATGGACAACTTCTCTAAAGGACATCTTATTTGTTTTTAAATACAAAAAAGAATATCTATAGCATAGTCAAAATATCATATGATGTCCCGTCATCAAAATACACCACGCATTTTGAGTCATATGCCACCTAAAAAACCATCCCCGAAGAGAATAAACTCTTTCTTCAATCTATTTTACATAATCCATGACTTTATTCACAATAAAAATATCATCTAAAATTTAATGGTCTTTCACAAAAATAGGTTGAGTATATAAAATGATCTTAAACCTTTCCCAAAACTTGATACATACACCCCACTAAAGAAATGGGACGAAAACCATGCATTCTTTGCTAATATATAAGCTATAAACATCCATAAACAATAAAATCATATAAATATATAAAATTTATCTAAACCAAACCCTAACTTGTTCCGGCTGTTGAAAATTTAGAATGATAAGAGGAAAGAAGGAAAGGAATTACTAACTAAATAGTTGAACTCCATAACTTGTTGGAGTTTTATATTTAGTATAGATAGATTTCCCTATAAGCAAAAGGCAAAGGCAAAAAGAAAATTACTTTTGAGCCCCATTTCACAGGACACAATCTGAATTTTAAAAGACCCCACCGCACTCAAAAAGGCCTTCATTCTCAAACAGCCCCCCCGAAAGTCTCGCGCTCTTAGTTGTGGGACATGCTTGCATCTTTTTAACTGTAACGATTTGTCACGTTCTCGTATCTTTCTTTAAGGATTACTTAATGAATACATAGAGAGACAAAAATAAGAATATATACCAAAACTGAAAATATTTAGTTGAACAAAGATTTTTTTTTTTTATAAACTAAAATAGTTAACGAGGTTCATCAAATGAAGAATCGTTTAAAAAAATTGTGTTTAATTTATATGTTAAATAACTTTTTATCATACTATATTTTTCTCACAACCAAAAAATTGTTATTTCTATGAGAATTGAATGGTTAGCACACAAAAAATAACTACTTAAACACAAAAAATAAGAAGGAAAAGAACTAAATAATGTGTATATTTAAAATATTTAAATAATTTATTTTTTCATTGCATGGAATTTTTTTTATTTGAAGTTGTTGTCGCCTAGATATTTATCAAAAATGAGATAAACTCAATAGAAAAAATATATTATTTATAAATAATATTGCAAATAATATTATTAAAAATCATCGATCACCATTCAAACGCACAAAAATTGGTCTAGTTACAAGAATTAAATAATGTGGTGTCCGGGGTTCGAACCTCAGACCTTTCATATATTATGCATTGTTTTTACCAACTAAACTAAGCTCACAGATACAAATTCAACAACCATTGATATCGTATATGCATCTCCATTTGGGGAAAAATGTGTTTGTTGAGTATAGCAACTTTAATAAAAACATCTCTCTCAAAGATCCACGTGTTTTTAAAATTAAATATATGCTATTGTTGAAATTTAATGATATGAATAGGCATAGCTATGAGTCTGAAATCTTGTCGTCTCGCATCGAATTGGATTACAATTTCATAATATACACAATTTTTGGGTTTTGTGGTTTGTTGTTTTTGTGGAGGTTCACTGTATTTTTGTTTTTAATTGTTATGGAGTTTGATATTGGATATTACGCCTATATGCGCATCCTTCTACTTTTATCCCCTACTATTTGCGTCTTGTTAGAGTTTGGTATCAATAAATTTTGCTGATTAAAAAAAAACTTATATATGTGAATAAAAGACTGAGGAATTATTCAAGAATGTGTGGAGATACATTATGATAGCAAAAATCTCATTCATTTGGAAAGTCGTAAAGTCTATCGTAAAAGGATAAAGCACATTGACATCCGTTTATATATAATTATAGACATGATTGAATCTAACGAAATAATGGTTGAGAAAGTTGATTCGGATGATAATTTGGTGGATGTGTTCGTCAAGTCACTAATTAGACCAAGGTTCAAACATCATTTGAACTTGATCAATTTCGTTGAACAGTAATTCAGGGCTTGAGAGCAACATGGTGGTTGATGATTAATCTAACATTACCATGGATTAGAAGGCAAGGTGGAGAATTGTTGTGTACGTTTTAAAATCTCACTTGGAGAAATCAGGAAATTTGTTTGGTAATGTCAAATACGTAGGGTGGTTAAGGTTGGGTGCCAAGTAGTTCAAGATCAATGTTTTAGGGTAGTTCACCATTGCCTCAAAAAGGAGTAAGGTGCCCCCGACCAGGGGACCAATAGTACAATTTTATACTGTAATAACCGTTGAAAACATGGGGAAGCTATGGACATGTGTGGGACACTTGCTTCAGTATTGGTCCACTGGAGCCTATGAATGCAGTTATTTTGTTGTGTAATTTTGAGAGGTCGTAGTAGGGGACTTTTATGACACTTAATTGTTAGAGATTGAGTGCTTTTGAATGAGATCCTAGGGTTAGGAAGGAAATTATAAACACATAGCGGCATCTCATTGGAAGAAAGATCTAAATTTTCTGTCTCGACTTCTCTTTGGATCTTTTTGTGGGTCAAATTTAGGCTGAACTGGATGAACAATCTTAGTGTGTTTGTTCTTCCACTCTCTAACTTGTGCTCTTTGATTTGATTGTGAATTTTATATATATGTAGGTTGATAGATTTGTTCTTGGTTGAATATTATTGTTGAACGTGTTTGGTTGTTGGTTGTCGTTGTTATTTGCTCCACATCATGGTTCTAGTTGTTTTGAAAAGGGTTCGAATTCACAGCAAAAGTTATGCGGTTAAACAAATATAAAAGAATTAACACTCACTTATACAATTGTGTTTGTTGTTTCATAGACTTAAAATCAACAATCATCATGTATATGATAACTTTTTTTGCAATCTCATTTTCAATATAAATAAGTATTTAATCCTTCAGAAAAATATCTTCCATGTTTCTGTTGTTGTTGACCCCACTTGTAGCACTCTTTCAATCAATATTCAATAGATAAGAATTGAATATTGATTGTGATTGATAGGCCCCACTTGTAGCACTCTCTTTTGAATAGTCTATTTAGGACTCACTCTTTTATTTGATAAAATCAATGCAGGACCTACATTTTAAAAATGAAATCTACATAAAGTTGTGGGACATACATTGATTTCACTTTGTAAAAGAGTGAGTGCTAGAGAAAGTGTTCAAAAGAGAGTGTTATTAACATTTCTTCTGTATTTATCCATCTCAACTGACTTATGACATAATTCATCCATAGAATCATTGTTAGCTCCATTTCTCCAACCTATCACTTCTATTGATCTTCTAATGAGTTAAACGTTAGAGTGTTTGTATTTACATCCAAATGCACTACTGACGTTAAACCACTGCAACACAGTTGTGCTTCAACTTATCCCGTCAAAATAGATATTTAGCTAAATGAATCATTTTAGATTTTAGAAAGAGCTAGAAGTTTTTTATTTTTTTTTATTTTAAAAGAGCTAGAAGTTATTGTGCTCTATTATTCTTTTGATTAGAGGATGTGCTTTTGTTTGGTAGGGGATGAAATACCCCTCTTTTGTGCCTGCCACTATCGATTGTAGCAAATCTTAATAGTTAGATAAAAAAAATGATTCAAGAATATAAACTAAACAGGGGCCTATCGTTGAAGGACCCATGTCTGCCATTAAATCATATCAAATGTGTTTAGCAGCTACCTTTTCTACATTTATTTAAGCATAATATAGTAATAGATAAAAATTGATAGCATAAGAAAGACAAAGCTGAAGAATTATGAGATAAAAATGTTTGCTGTTGAATATATATCTATGTAAGAGAGGACTGGATATTATCTTTAAAGTTTAATTTTCATGTTATGGCTACGTAATAAGTTTTATTAAGTCGGCAACTTAGCATATTACAATCAATAATGCGTGTAATTTTAAAAGTTGGTCATTATAAAAGCAAACAATTCTAATAATTTGATGTAGTTATAATTGATTGATAGTCAATTATAACTATCAAATTATATATTTGATCTATTAAAAAAATTGATCGATAGTGTAAATATTATTTACTAAATTATATATTTGATCTATTAACTAATTTACTAGGTTGTCTAAAAGTGTTAGCTCAACTGACAAATGCCGAAATTGCAAAGCTGAACGTCATGACTTGGGTTCGAATCCGAGGCCCCACAGTTATGTGTGAGTTTAATTTCAATGAATTACCACTACATCTAAAACCAAAAAAAAAACTTCTTTACTAGTTTTAATTTGGTCTCACAATTAATTGTTGTACTGTATTTTTGTTAGTCATCTATTATTAATTTTAACCTCAAATGTATAAAATGAATCAATATTATAGATGACCCATTAAAGATTTTAATAATTTTTTCAATTTTAACCGATTGGCCTTTTTATCTTAAAATAAATCACTGAATCTTACGTGTTTATCGCATCTTATAGTGAACCACCGCAACAATTTTTTTACATTGTTTTCTCTTGTTTTCATCTTCGTCGTCGTATTCATAAACCTTCGTCTAACAAACCAAGAGAAAAATCTAAATTTGTTAAATAGTCATTAGAATTTTAATTTAAGAAAGCACTTAGAAGGCCGTTGATCTTCATTGCATACTCTAAAACCGTTTCATAATAAAAATATGCTCATCTCCATGTAATGATGTGCACAAGGAACTCAACTTATTCCCTTATTTGTTTGATGAACGTTTACTAAGATCAAACGGTTAAAATTAAAAAAATAAATGAAATTTTTGATGGACCAACTAGAATATAGATTCATCTATGAGATTTGGAGTTTAAAGCTAACAGATGGAGACCAATTTAATTAACCAAAATACAACTAAAAGATATAAAACTAATAAATAATTTAATAGATCAAATATATAATGTAGCCTATAAATTAATTGTTCATCTTTAACTACTTGTTAAGCAAACCAATGAACCTTTGGTAAGAAAGAATCCGAGGCGATAATGTTTAACTTTTGATTCCCAAATTGATCAATAACTTGCGACTGATGTGGAACGATTTCATCCACGTTTCTTGCTAGGTTGGAATAAAATCAGCACATAATATATAATAATGAATAATTTTATTCTAATTATTGCTAAGAAGAATTGGCTTGCTTTATTAGGTAAAATTATTATTCCACTTTGCTGTCAAACAATGAACGTAAAAGGATAATCAAGCGTGATTAGTCAACAAAAATGAGTCATTTTTCTATTAACTTAATGTTAGTACAGCAACAAGCACTATCTATTGACTATGCCATTGAAAAGATTGAAGATGTCAATTTAATATGGAGATAAGCAGATTGATTAGTGGGAAAGAGACAGATAAATTCGGATGTATCATCATTGTAGATTTCAAGCTAAAAATAGTAAGAGAAGTTGTTAATTTGTGGGGAAAAAACGAGTTCTTTCTCTTACAGAGTTATTTACAGTTTTTTTTAGTTAATCCGAATGAGTAAATGAGAAAATATGCACCTCTTATATCAACAAGGAGGTGACAATATTTAGAGTTTAGGTATGCTTGTTCTCATACCCGTATTCATGGCAGCGTTGGAACTAGATTTAAAACCTGGTACCTATAATCCTTTTTTTTTTCTTTCTCATTTTAAACCTCCTCAATTTTTCATATTGAACCTGTCATTCTCGCAACTTTAGTTATAGATTTAATAATAATTTATTAGTTATAATTGATTTAAAACATAAATAAAACTTTATTAAATCATATAGGTTGAAAAAAACAATGATGAAACTTCATAAAATAAATAAATTGATATGGTTTAAAATGATGAAACAAATGTTTTTTAGTAAAAAAATATGAGACAATTGTTAATATATGTTGGTCCAATTGGTAAGAAGTTGACACAAACCTTATAAGGGCATGTGTTTAATTCATGGTGAAACAATTGTTAATATAGGATGGTCAAGTTGGTAAGAAGTTGACCCACTCCTTACAAGGGCATGTGTTTAATTCATGTTGAAACAATTGTTGGTGGATTTTTTTTTTCCTATGACATGTGCATGATTTATAAGTACCTTTGCAAAGGGTGTTCAAGTCACCTAAACTTCTCTTGACCAAAAAAGTGAATTCCTAAAAAAAAACCCACATAAAACCGCGTAAAGGACAATTGTAATCTCCATTAAGATAAATGAGCTAACTAAATTAACTTCAACACCTGGAGGTGGAAGATGGTTATGAAGACTTTAATGTGTCAAGAGGAAGAAGTGAAAGAGGAGAAATGACAAAGGGGAGAAATCTATCCAAATTGAGGGGGAAAGACAATCGAAGTACAAATGTTTTGATTGTCACAAGATCGATCACTTCAAAAAGGATTATCTTAAGAAGGGGGTCAAAGATAATTCCTTACAAATGTTGTTATGAGTACCTTTTAGTTGAAAGTCAAATGAACGTCTTGTTTCTGTATCGTCTACGACTTAGACGGAGTATATTGTTCTCATTTAAGGGGGAAGAAAGCTATATGGTTGAAGGGTGTGATTGGGAAGCTTGAAATTACTCAAAGATGTGAGATCATCAAATCATCACCCAGATCAAGGTTCGAGCATTCATGGACTTAATCAAATTTGTTGAAGAGTAATATAAGGTTTATAGAGAGTATAAAGTGGTTGATGGGTACATGTTGAGTATCACCGCTGATTTGAAGTCAAGGTGAAGAATTATGGTGAACATGCCTCAAAATTTGTGTTTTTTAACTTTCAGATATGATGATTCAAATTATGGTAATGTGGGTAATAAATTGATTTGAACCATGGTATTGCAATCACTTCTTGTTACATTCTGGCATTAATGCTTCAAATCATGATACAATTTTTCATTTCATGTATCTTGTCAGTATTACACGATTCTAATCACTGTAAAAAGACTGATAGGTTGGTTTGAATCATGTTGGTCGTTTAAAAACAAAGTTGTCATAAGAGTTCAGTGTGTGCGCAACAATGAGGGCACACGAAGGAGAAAAAAGAGCTTCATGTGGAGAACATTTTGGGTTATGAAACATATTATAAACATATAGATTATTATTAGGGGAAGAATTCAAGCTTTCTTTAGGGTGCAAATCATTTAGGATTGAGATAAAAAGGTGTAGAAATTGAGGATTGTTCGTCTTGAATAATCGAAGCTATTTTTTTCTTTTTGAATCTTTTGTAATCTCTTACAAATGCTAGTTGATAGTAAATTAGAGAGTTGCTCTTTTCCACATATGTAGGGTACCAAGTTTTCGGTCGAACCAACAACGATATTATTTCGCTCTACTCTCTATCTTTATTCTTTGAATTGATTATTTGAAATTTTTATTTACACATAGGTTCCAGGTTTGTTATTATTTGAATATTTTTTTTAGGAGCGTTTGAATCTTTATTCGATGTATCATTTAATTTAGTTGTCATTACTATTTGCTTCATTTCTCTTGTTAAATCCTCAACATATATAATTATATTATTTGCGTGCGATTTGCAATATAAATCGAAATACATAAGATGAGTTTTTTTTATATACATAAACCAGAATATTGGTGTATGAAATGATTTTTTGGGTTCTCCCCTCCCAACTTGAACCAACTCCCTTTTTTATATCTGAGTTTTGAATAAATAAATAGAAACAGAAGCAGGTTTCATTCCGACAGAGAGAAGGTAGAAAGCAAATTATTAAAAAAAAAAACAAATGAATCATTAAATCCGTACGTAAGACAGTTTGAAAAACATGGAGACTGAAACAGTGAAGAGGAAACACTGTAATACACGAATCAAATCAAATATAACATAGAGACTTAATTGAAACTGAGAGTTGTTATTTCAATATATTTATGAACTTTTCCATATGAGGGGGATTACTCAATATACCGTCAGTATCAGAGAAGATTAGAAAACACATCTGAAGCAGATATACTTTACTGTAGTTCACTATCAGTTTGAGTTGAGTCTTTTTCTGACCGTGCCTTTTTTTTCCACTGTCACCATCACTATGTTCAGTCACATGACCCACAATTATACACGAGGAAATCTTAGTCGGTAATAAACACAAATAATTAAAAAATAATTAAGCACACGTAAATAAGAAAAAATTAAGATTAAAATATGATGTAATAAAATTTTTTTATTTGTATGTTCGTTCAAATATTTTCATTTTTAATTTAGGGTTGTGATTAAATGAAAATTGTTCAAATATCGTATTAATTTTTTTATAGAAGATAAATTTATACATGTGAAGCACACCACATGCAAAGTTAAAGAGAAACACATCCCAACTTTATTAAGATTTGTAAAAAAAAAAACTTTATTAAGAGTTTCTTAAAAAAAAATATTAATGAAATTCTAAATTTGAACCCAAATCACATATGTCTAAGTAGCCAGCCAAAATGTATGTTGTTATGACCTCAAATTCACAACAATGTCTTTTCGGTGTATTTCAATGGGTCATGCTAACTTGTCTTAGGGCATAAGTTAAAAAACTAAAAAAAAAATTGTATTGAAAATATAAATTCTTAAACTTTGACATCATTGAATAAAAAAGTTTAAAAAAAAAACTTATATCTTTAGCTTATTAACTTGTGTCTTAAGTGCATAAGTTAACATTTTCCTATTTCAATTTTCAACTTGAAGTCTACAATTTAGTTCTAATGTATTATGCTTTGTTCGTTGCGTGAGCTTTCATGGTTTATTGAATTAAGGATTGTGTGTATTATTTATAAACTACTTTTGACATTAATTTTCAAACAATGTGAGGTTTTTGATGCAATAAATCACTTGTTAATAGGGGCTTTTATGGTGCATAAATCAAATTGAATTGAACCACAATATATATCAGGATGCAGTTTAATTATTAAAAACCACTTAAAAAAACTGGTTAAGTTTTGAAAATAGTTCAGTTCTATTTAGAATCGGCTGTTAATCATGATTTTCTAGTTTTGTACTACATATTTGTTAAGATGTACCTTAAATTACAAGTTAGCAAATATGATATAATTTATTGATATGAGAGTAAAAAGTAGATTTATAAATGATGCAGGAGTAATTTATTTTGCGTTAAACAAAATAGATTTGATATTTATACAATTATTTTTTTAACAATGTTTAGACAATTCTTTCTCATACTCACAATATATTTTTATTTTTTTCTTTTTTCTCTATTAATTTTGAGTAATAAAAATAAAAAAAATAAAATAATTCTCACCAAATAATTTTACAAATATCATTAATTTAGACAAAAACCATAGTAATTTACATGCATTAATCTTTCTGAGTAAGGGGACCCTCCAAGTGTGTCGTTTGATGAAGGTCGCGCGGGAACAGCGCGGGAGCTGTTTCCCAATGCACTGTCACTCACTGCCATTGCCATTGCACTTCATATCAAATTCAATACTGTACTATACTCCACTCCACTCCACGCATCTATCTATCATTACACATAAATGGGATTATTATTATGAAAGAGTTATTTGAACTATCAATTTGATGACAACTTATTTGACAACTGTATTTTACAAAGAAAAAGATGGTATTGACACGGAAACTATAACAATAGAGAGATAAAGTAAAAAATAATGTGAATGTGAGAGGAAAAATTGTCACAAAAATTATCACCAAATAAATTTCAAATATCATTTCTCTATTATTATATTGTCCATTCATTTCCAGGTACATAGTACTCCCTCTGTCTCTTCTCTCTCTGCACATACTTTGTTTTGTTGAGTATATTCATATTTTATATCATGTTCCCACAATATTGTTTCAATTTTTATTTCTATTAATCAATATTAATAATGGAATTCAAATTGTAAGAATAATGATGTACAATTATTTAAAAATAACCTTTGTTCTTTTTATGTATCATTGTATACAAGTTACATTTTAACACTCATTTTCTAAATAATATTTTGCATTGAACAACATTCCTCTTGTTTTTTGTCCTAGAAATAAAAACATTAGGGTTGTTAAGATTTAGTATCAATAAACAACTTAATTAGTCACTAGCATAATCATATATAGATGACATATTTTGATAACAATATATAAAATAATATCTTTCCTAAAGAAAAGATTAATTAAACTCAATTGATTTTCCTGTTATAAATTGTTTTCATCAAACTATTCTAGATAGTTTGGAGATCCATTAAGGAAAATGTTAAAGAATATTTTTAGGACATTAGTTTAAAAGACGAAAATAAAAATATTGTATTGCAAAATGATGAAAGATGATAAATTTGGCTTATCAAAAATTAAAAAATTGTTAAATTCTAGACAAACTTATTACTTTTAAGGGCACTTCTTAGTGAAAACAGTTAAATTAAAAACAACTAACTAACATGTCATGAACAACAACTTCCATAAGCTCTATAAAAAATCTCACAAATGCTCATGTAAATGAATAAGCTCAAACAAGTCAAACTAAACATGGCTTTAATAGGTTGATTTTTGGCTTAATTGCAACTATGATCTTCTATATATCAATGATAGTACATCCTTTGTTGTCAAATTTCATTTGCACAAATTAAATCCTTCGAGCACGATATTTATGTTTGCTTTTTTGGGAAAGCTTCCCAAATTAGAGACTCTTTATCAAGTCACCAATATTACTTATTTCAAAAATTTGACAATTCTAATAACCTGAAAACCTATATTGCAATCAAACAGTGATTTTAATTCAAGATGTTCAAAGTAGAAAGTTTAATTCTTATGCTTAATGAACATTTTTGGGGATGTGTAAATTAATTAATGAGGGCTAAGGTCCCAATACAAATCCTATCAAAACTTTAACTCCAATCTGACAGAGACCCATTTCTGTTTGAGGAAAGCAATGGAATTGAAAATGAAGTCCGGCAAGGCTCACTTGTCACCATGTGGTAAGTGGGCTCCATCATATGGTGAAACTAAGAAGAGAAGAGAACATTCAAGCAGACATGGGATGGAATAGGACTTCCCAAACAAGCCCAATCATCAACCTTCCTATGTTCATATACTTTGTTTAGCAAAATTCAATGATTGATACAAGTATAAAATTCATGGACTAAAACACCAAGTTACTCTTTTGATTTGTAAGACAGTCTTAAATAGTTTTAACATTATGAATATTTTAGAAATTTCTCTAAAACTTTACTCATAAGTCATTATGAAAACATTTTAGGGACTATTGTATTCTGATAGTAAGGCTTTGTTTGATAAACAAATGGATAGTTGATAGTTGACAAGCAATAACAGATAATTTATGATTGATGATTGATAGTAGTAAAATGACATATTAAAGACTAGTTCATAATAAAATTTAGGGCAAATTACACTAACTTCCCCTAAGGGTCCGTTTGGTTCGAGAATTGGGAGGGGAGGGGAGGAATTTTAACGGAGGGGAGGGTAGATATTTTAATTAAAAGTGTGTTTGGTTCATAAGGGGAGGGGAGGGATTTTAAAATTATTTTACTGTTTTACCCTTAAACTTAATTAAATAAGGATAATAAAGTAACGAAACAATAACGATGTAATCTATAACAACACAATGTAGACGATGGAATAATGAATTAGTAATAGGGTTTTACAATGAGTAATAAAAGTTGTTACAAGGAAAAATTCTCAATAATATACGATAAAAGTTGTTACAAGAAAAAATTGTTAATAATATGGAATAAAAGTTGTTACAAGATAATAATAAATGTTGTTACAAGATTATATTGAGATTTTAAATTAATATAAGAATAATTTTGACAGTGCAATAAAATTTGCTCCTCTCCCCTCCCCTTCTAAAAATTGAACCAAACACTTTAAATTAAAAATCTCTCCTTCCCTTCAAAACTCTCGAACCAAACGGACCTTAAGGTTGTCTTCAATAACACTAACATCCATTCTAGTTTTAAATCAAACACTAACCTCCCTTATTTTGTTGTCAAATGGACAAACATCTCCCTTCCATCTTAACATCATTAAATTACATCTTAATATCGTTAAATCTATCTGTTAACTCTCGCACTTTCACTTATTATTATGAGCTCTTTTGCTTCAATTCATTGTTGAACATCTTTTCTTCCACTAAAGTTTCTCTTTTATTTTTTGTGGTTGTGTTACTTCGTTCTATATCATGAATGAATCCGTATTTCGATTTTATTTTTATTTTTATGGATTATATGAAATACAATTTCACCAAACAAAGGGAAAAACAACCCTGCAGTTTGCATATCGCTTTCAATTTTGAAAATATGCTAAAAGACACGAACAAGAAACACTCTAGGTGTACAAAAAAAAACCAAAGAACAGAAGGGAAAAAGGCAAGAACAATAATAATTTGACTATTTTTCAAATCAGGACTATGGTCTTTTGGCTATATTTAATCCATTGTTTCGTGCCTTTTGAATTGCATCAACCATGAAATTCCAGTTTTACCGGTTCTGTTCTTGAGAAAATGAATGACTCGACACTATATTTTTTAAGAAACAACTACAAAAATGATAATGTACAACCTTTTTGTTTCTTTATCTATCGGAAGTTTAACTGTGTTAACGTAAAGAGAGGTTTGTGTTTTTCGAAAACTAGAAGGGGTGTTTGTGTTGTTAAGTAAAACTCAAGGGAGGTCAATGTAATTTGTCTTAAAATTTAGTATTTAAGTATTTAGTAATTCAAATTTATTAATTTGATATATCTTTTATATACTGATATTAGATTAATTTTTATTCGCTAAAATTTTATTTATATTTAATTTAATTTTTGTTTTTATACTTCATAAAAAAATTAAACCTAACAATAAAATATACTCAACTCATAATAGTGAGTTTCGCAAAAATTATAAGCGAAAATAGTTGGTGGTGATGCTAGAGAAACTCCCTCAATTCTAAATTATAAGTAAAAGTTGATCAAGAAAAGTTGATGTATTTCGTCTAAATTTTACACCAAATTCATCAATTTTGTTTGATATATTTTTTCTTATAATTTAGAATAGAGTGAATAATATATGTAATTGGATAATAGCACACATACAAAAAAAAATAAACTTTTTTTTTTACTTTTAACTGGTCTAAATGCGTCAAAATTATTTAAATTTGTGATCGACATGAAGAGCAACTTAATTGGTAAGACATTTCGGTTAAGATTGGTTTAAATCATAAAAGAGAAAATGAAAAATATCTCTTTTTGTAAAAAGTAAAATAGCTTCACACATTATCAAGGAGATTTTCGAAATCGTGGATGGTTGTGTATCTCTATTTTTGTAGCTTCGCAAGCAACTACCTCAACAACCACTTCACACTTTTGCCATGACTTTATGGTGCACATGGATGTGAGGAAACGACAACCTCTGGAGCGATATTGATACAAGCCCTCGTGTGTCAGTCCATATGGCGCGCGAAACCTTATTCTAATGGCAGCATGCTTGTGCAATTAAGGGTTGTAGCAAAGAAGAGTTGAACAACAGCAGGTCTTTCCACCATAAACAAAGTAGACGGAGAAAATCGGAAGAGGGGGAGGTAAGGGTCCTTTTGGTTTAACGAAGGGGAGGGGAGGGAAAGAGGGAGGGGGGGGGGTAGGAGATATTTTAATTAAATATATGTTTGGTTCGAATGAGAGAAGGGAGGGGAAGAGAGATATTTTTAATTAAAATTATATTTGGTTCACAAGGGGAGGGAAGGGATTTTAAAAATAATTTATCTTTTTGCTCTTAAAATTTAAGTAGGGATAATTTAATGTCTTAAGATTAATGTAAGGATAGTTTTATCAATGTAATAATTACATTAATTGCACACATTCCCTCCCCTCCGAAAAACTTTAATTTGGGGGTAAGTAATAAATGAGTCTATGAGGGGGTTTTCTCTCTTCCCCTTATAAAATTTGAACCAAACATGTCGAATTAAAAATATTCCCTCCCCTCCCCACGAAAAAACTCGAACTAAACGGACTCTAAAGTGCAATATCGATGCGGAAATTTTCAAGGAGAAAGGTGGTTACGACATTAATACGTGTCTTAGAGGAAGGCGATGAGAATATATAAAAGTTAGGACAACTTGGTTTCAAGGGATTACCACAATCTCACGAGGCAGAAGCAAGAGGATTAAAGGAAGCAATAAATTGGCTTGGTAGCCTGGGTTTGTGTAACGTGTCTATCAAACTTGATTACAGGTAAGTGATTGACAACATCACTATGAGACTCAGCATCAATTATATGTTCGGCCATATTCTAAAGATGTCAAAGCATCAATGAGAATTTACCAAAACTTAAAGTTTCATTCAACGACAGACAAATAATGTTGCTCATTTATTAGTTAGAGCGTCGTTATTTTATGTTAGTTGCTCAAATCATGATCATATGTCATCTAATCTTGTATTGAGATAGTTATTATTAATGAAATGATTTGATTTTATATTTTATAAAAAAATAAAAAGTAAAATAAAAAAAAATATTTTGTGTAAATAATACCTTATATTGATCATAAAAAAAAATATAGATTTACAGACATTCATTCTAATCATACCACGTCAAAAAAAAAAATATTTTAGTCATAGAAGTCATTAATCAACTATAGTACATAGTTAGTGGAAGGCTGTCAAGTTGATGTGAGTGGGTGTCTGATAGTGTCTTCTTCTCTATCTGGAACTGACCCGTCTCACTATTGGATTTGATGGCTACTTAATTAACAATTGACCTTTCTCTTCGCATAAATTAAACTATTAATAGGAAAAACTCCATTCAGTTTGCTATTCTGCATCGAACCTCAAATAAGGCTCTTCCTTTTCACATTTAACTTTTGAAACTATCTTAATTCTAGATAGAGTCAAGGTAAAATGGGTATTTTAGTATTTTTATTTTGGAGTGTATTTATTGAAATATTTTTTCTTCTGCCCTTTATGCCAAAAAAAAATGATATTTATGCCCTCTGTTGAATTTTTTTTATCGAAATGTCCTTTTTTGGCGAACAAGCCTCAGTTTTTAACATATTTTTCTTGTTTGGAGTTCATTTTGGCGAACAAGGAATTTAATATCATTTTTTCTTGTTTTGCAGAAAGTTTCTCAAAATACAACCTTTTATCTTCTTTTTTTTTTTTCTTTCGTTTTTTAACTTTTTTTTGTTTAGATTTATTTAAATGTTTTCTTTGTAAAAAAATTAGGTCAATTAGTCTATGCACTTTTATCAGATTTTGGCATTAGTCTATGCACTTACTTTTGTTTGGTATTGGTCCTTACACTTTGTAAAATTTTTAGTTTTGGTCATTCCATTAAGTCTCAAGCTAAAAAAAAATAAATCAACTTTGTCCATGCACTTTCATCATTTTTCGGCATGAAGGGCAGCAAAAATAACGATCATTATTTTATTCATTATTATTTTATTCATAATTTTTTTACTTCAAAATATCATTAGTCCCTGCACTTTCATCGTTTTTTTATATTAGTCCCTGCACTTTGTTAATGGTCCTTGAATTTATTTATTTTTAACAAAAACTTTCAATGAAATTATTATGTTTTATTATTATTTTCAATGAAAATAATTATAAAAAAATAAAAATAAAAAATATTTTTTTAAAAAATTAAACTTTAATTGTAACACATTGTATCTATACTATATATAATTATTTGGAATTTATTAACTCAACTTTTTTTTAAAATTTTATTAAAAAAACATTTAAATAAGTCTAAACAATAAAAAAAAGTTAAAAAACGAAGAAAAAAAAAAGATAAAAGGTTGTTGTTTGCCAAACTTTTTGCAAAACAAGAAAAAAATAATATTAAATTCCTTGGTCGCCAAAGTGAACTCCAAACAAGAAAAATATATTAAAGGAAAAAGGCTTGTTCGCCAAACTATATACTCCAGGGACATTTCGATAAAAAAAAATCATCAGAGGGCTGAAATATAATTTTTTTGGCATGAAGGGCAGGAAAAAAAAATTTCGTATTTATTTCAAGGATTAAATTTAGGGTTAAATATGTTTTTTGTCCCTATAAATATACCAATTTTTCGTTTTAGTCCCTCCGAAATTTTCCTTCAACTTTTAGTCTTTAAAAAAAATTTCATCTTCACTTTTGGTCCCTCCTTTGAAGTAAACTCATATGTAGAATTCATATTTTTTATTAAAATTTTACAAAAAAATTCATAATATTATAAGAATCTCTCCCAAAAAAATGTAGAATTTTTTAACAAAACATGAATTCAATATGAAGTTTTCAATTTTTGATGGTTAAAAAATCATATTAAGTTTACGTTTTGTTAAAAAATTCTATTTTTTTTTTGGGAAGATTTTTACAATATTCTACACATTTATGTACAATTTCAATAAAAAAATTACTAATATTAACTTAAAAATAAGGACCAAAAGTAGTGATTGAAAATTTTATAGGGACTAAAAGTTGAAGGAAAATTTTAAATGGACTAAAATGAAAAGTTGGTATATTTGTAGGGACCAAAAACATATTTAACCCTTAAATTTATAATGTTAGGATTATAATTCTCTAAAACTTTATTTTCTGAAATATTTTTTCTGTTAAACTGTTTGTAACTAATTTAATTTTTTAAGAATATTATTTTTATAGTATATTTAGTTTAATTTTTTTTTAAAAAAAGTAAAAGTAACATGGAAGTTAGACGTTATGAGTGATTATTTCTTTTTTTTATGAGAATAAAAAATTCTCATCCTTTTTAATATGGGAATAGAAAATAGAAAAGTCATGTGCAAATTATGAAAACTTAAAACAGACATGAGAACCTAAGATTTTCAATTTCACATTCCTTAGAATAAATTTGTAATCCATAAAACAAACACTCCCTAATCAATAATGTACGAATTAGTATTTAGTTGCGTGATATTTTTTCCGTTGAAGAAGCCACAATGAAACTATATTAACCAATAATTTTAACCAATAATCCAAGTCCTCCCACCACAAGATAAAAAAACAAGAGTTCACAACTTTACATTAGCAACCAAAAACCAAAAAAACCAAGAAGAAACCAGAAAATCAATCCATGTCACGATTCTCAAACACATTAGTGGATTCAACTTCAAAAAAGAGGAATAAAAAACAAACGCAACGTATTTCAATTTCAAACACAAAAAAGAATGTAGTTTGATTTTATCAAGTAGTTGTTGTCGAGTTTGCTCCTTTTGTTAAAATAGTCAATTGTTTCTTTCTTTCCAATTGATCTAAACGTAGGAAGGTCATAAAAGATACAAAGTTGATTTAAGATGTTTTAAAGCTATTGTAAATGATTAGATTGAAGAAAATGATATGAAAGATGCATCATATAAACTATGTCAAAACCTACCCATACAAAACCAAAACTCACCGCAGAAACAGATGGTATGCACCTCGTACCAACAACAACACCTTCGTCGTTACTATAATATTGTGATAATCCCTTTACGAGACAATCTATAAGTATAATTTTATATTTGTAAGTGTTATCTAAACCTAAAAGTATAACTTAATTCTAATGTACTTTCTAAGATTCTACTTACCAAAATTTAACTCCTAAAAAAATATTATCGCGGATTATTTTTTGTTTGAAAAAGCTAAATTAATTAATCTAAATAACATTGGAAAAAATTAAATCTAAAATCTTGAGTGAAGTACACTTCAAATTTTAAGTCAACACCATCAAACTATTCAAATATTTTTGTGGATTATTAATAAATAAATGATACAAAAAGTGTTTGACTAAGGTCGTGTACGAATTCTTAGTGACGTAAGAGAGACTGTACTGCTATATTCTCTCGTTCTTGCTTGATAGATCTCTTTCAATATCTTTAATTTTTATTACAGTTGAGTGATCCTGAGAGGTCCAAAAATAAATCATCATCAATTATTCCCTCCTAAAACAAAATATAATTGCATACATCAAATCAATGCTTTAATTTTTATCAACAACCGATGGTTTTATGTTTCACCATAAAAAACAAGTTCATTAATTCTTTCTTGTCCTCTAAATTATTATTATTATTATTTATTTTTTGAAAACTCGGTATTCGATCCAAGAATCGACCAATCTGAGAGGACCAATTCTACCGTCCACTTGCGGGACCCCGTTTGAAGCCTGAGCAAACTCTGTATCAACTTAGCCCACCGAAATTGACACCGGAGGGAATCGAACCTGAGACCTTTGAAGGAACAAACTCCAAGATCACAAACCAACCACTAGGTCAACCCCAAATGGGTTAAAGTCGAAATATGTTACATTCGAAACTTATGTTATTATTATTATTTTATCAAAACTTATATTATTTTTTTCTTTTCTTATTCTGGAAAACCTTGACATTTTTGAGATGGGAGTCTTATTATTGTCTGATTTTATTATTGTTTTCGTCATCACTCAATAGCTGATGGAATTGGCAGATGACTTTTTTGTTAGAAATTAGAAAGCAAGAGAATATATGCGACAAGATGAAGAAAAATAAAAAATTGTAGGAGTCGGGAAAAACGTGAATTGTGAAAGAGAGACAAAACAAAGAACCAAAACTTTTGTCGAATAAAAAAAAAAAGAACCAAAACTTTATTCACGGTTTTCATGTGTGCCGAAGCTTCAAAAGTAATATCATTTGAAGTATCACTGGAAATATTTTACAACACTGAACATATATGTGTGATTTAGTTGAATAGAAGTCAAATAATTTAAGGAAAATATAGATAGACACCATTTTTTCATATCACCTTTGTACACATTTTACGTGAGAGGATATTTTGGTAATGTGTAATAAATGATATGTAGTTATTTTGGATCCACATTGTCACATGTTGCATATTTCATTTATGTGTGAGGATTTAAGGGGTGTATTCCGCCCATGTGTGTCTATGTATAAACACTCAATAATTTATGACTGAAAAAAAAAAGTAAAATATTTTGTCTATGTGAGATTTTTTAATGATTTTTGTTACTTTGTATTATAAAAAAAGGATAAGTATGTTAATAATTTAACGATTATGATTGATTGATGATATAAGAATTTTAAATTGAAAGCATGTTTTTTTATGGTTATAAGGCTAAGAGAAACAACGAAAGAAAAGCAACAAGACAAAAAAGAAAGAAAAAACTAATCTCTAGAGAGAAAAAAAAGGTTCCAGCCGCATCCGCCTGAAGCGGATTCGAGAGACTTTCTGGTGGAGAATGATGAAGAGAAAGATCAACATCAGATGTAGCTTCAAGCTTAGCCATAAAGTCAGCGCATTGGTTTCCTTTTCTAAGGGTGTGGCAAACAGTGACATTTGTCAACTCTAATAAATCTTTTATATCTTGGATCAACACAGCATACACATGAAACTTCCGGGAGTGACTTTTAATGAGATTGACGTAATGCATAGAATTAGAGTAGCAAACTATATCATTAATCTCCAAATCTTTGGCCAACAAGAGCCCGTGGTAGATAGCATATAATTCAGCATGCAAAATATCAGATGAATTTCGAATGTAGCCAGAAAAACCTGATAAATAGAAACGTGCACTGTTTCAAAGAATTCCTCCATATCCAGCTCTGATTGGACTTCCAAGGCAACTAAAATCGGCGTTCAAGATGACACTGGTGAAATTATTGTTGTTCCACTTAATGAGTCTTTTGAAAGATGCATCACTAGAGTTAGAAGGGAAGCAAATATTGATAGTGTTCACCATGCTATTGATGTTGACCATATAAGAATTTTAAATTGGAAGCATGTATAAGTTAACTTCGTTTCATTTTTTTTACAAATTTTATTCAAATTGATAAAGTACGTTAAAATCAAATACACATCCAACCTTTCTAAAAACAAAAGGATAAACTTCCAAACAAACTCAGAACATTCAAGTTAATAACATAAAACAACAAAACACTTACAAATCATGTTACAAAATCAAAGTGATTGAAATATACATGTCTTCAGATCTGCAACGTTAAGACTTAGTTATTTGATTGAATTTGTACTTGATTGATGTTTATCTACCAATCAAAATCATATGAACACCACAATAAAATGCTAAATGAACCGACCTCTCACCAAAACGACGAACAAAGCAACATTGTACTAAGATAAAGAAATCACGAAATATTGTAGAAACCACTTATTTAAATTAAAAGGGAAGAAAAAATATAAAGAAGAGTGATTTCGATTTAAATTAGAATTAGATTATTATAGTTATTAAATGTAATATTTTTCGGTACAATATTTTTTTATAAGAAAAAGAGTGAAATAGAGAGGATATTAAATGTAATATTTAAATAAATCCCAATCCCTTTTAGAATGGGGTATTCATACAATTAGAAAATGTATTATTTTGTCATTGTAAACTTGCCTCAGTTGATAGGGACAATGCATGAGATATGCAAGGTATAGGTTCAAACCCCGACCACCACCAAGAAAAAAGAAATTTTTTTATTTTTATTTAAAAGTTGGTAATTATGTACATATATTCCTTTTACAGTTATGATAACTGAACACGACATTTGAAACACAAAAAAGACACCATTGTATAAAATACAAAATATGTATAAATTTTTTTCTTCTTTTCCTCTTTCTCTTTTCTCCTACTCTCATCCATGTTGTTTCATGTCCCTCTCATCTCCCACCCACCCAGCAGCAACCAACCACCGATTCCTCTCTCCAGCACTGGCACTGGCACAGGCACCGCCATCACCACCACCACCATCCTCCAACATTCTTCTTAAATCCATCTCTCACCAACCACCACTGTCATCGTTGTCTCTCTCTACAACTACCACCGCCTGAACTCTCACTCACAACCACTATCGTCATCAATATCAGCCAGCCTTTCATCTTCCGTTCAGATTTGGACCTCCACCGCCGCGACATTATCACCACCACGAGACTGAGATACAAAGAGGGAGAAACATAGACAAGAGTTGATGGTAGCAACAGGAAGAGTTTAGCGATGACGAAGTCGGGGGGTAGAGGAGAACGAGTGTCTGCCGAGAGGGTGGTGGTCATTATTGATAACGATGGCGGTTGTAACGAGAACGGTAGGGGATAACGGGGAAAGAAAACACACGCGGAGAAAAAAGAAAGAAGAGAGAGGAAGAAGTGGCCGGATTTTGTGTATTTACAAAATTACCCCTACTTTCAGGGTGAAATATCCAAATTACCCATGATGTCTGTATTGTGTCAAAAAATTTGTGTCTATTTATCATTTCTCTTCCTTTTAACATGCTTTGATTAATTATATTGAAAATATATATTTTTAGAGAATTTTTTTTATGAATGAATCTTTTAAAAATAATGAAAATAGTACAACTTTATTGATAGTAAGTACTATATATGCTATCAATATATATTAAAATATTATATATATATATATATATATATATATATATATATATATATATACATACATACATACATACATACATACATTAGTACTGACCCTTGGGTTGGGTAACGATACTCTCTAGAAGAAATTTGTTTAACATTTAAACTTATTTTAAAATAAATTAATATAAAAATATGACATGTCGTTGGATGATGGCATGGGCGGCCATGCGGGTGGGCACCAAGTACCATTTTTTTCCAAGCATCAAACTATTAATTATTTTGAAAGTATATATTCTTTTTAATTCTCTTTGATTAATTATTTGAAAATATATTTTTAAAGAACCTTAAGTATGGATGAGATCTTTTGTAAGGAAAAAAAAACAAGAAGAAAGACATTCGAATAAATGAAATGACACAATTTTATTGATTCACCAGAATACCAAAAATCTTATGATGTTTGAAACCAAACATTGTTGAGCCTCATGATTTGAAACCAAATATTATTGAACAAAAATACTCTCTTTTGTTGAAAAATACTCTCTCTCTTCACTCTTCAAAAACAACCGCCGACCTCCACCTTCTTCTCCCAAAACCAAACATAGTTTATCAAGATGTAGCCATTGAAGAAGGGTGGTGCTCTCGCCGTCTTCATGGATACACCACTTAAAACACTGACCGGGGTTGCTCAAGTAGCCGTCGGCGCCGCCGCAGACTACTTTATCATGCTCACGCAACCTACACGCTAGTTTGCCTGTTTCATAGAGGTGGTTCCTTCTCTGTTTGCTTATGCGTTAACGATATGGGCTAAATTTGCAGATCTGGTTTGGATTCATGTTCTATGGTTACCGTCGCCGTCGTTGGTTGGGTTATTATGTTGCAGGTTATTATTCGTTTCTCAAGCTTTGATTTGGGTCGTTTTTCGATTTGAAATTGGATGCAGATTGTTAGCTAGAAATGGTTGTTAAAGCTCGTTGTTGAACACAGTGGTTTGTTAGGTTAGTGTACTCGTTACCGTGTTGGCGGTCGAGTTCATTTGTCGTTCTCAAAATCTGAAATTGTTGCTGTAAATTCAAAGTCTTTGGCTAAGGATTTAGCTAATCTGGATTTCTCGCCGCTGTTTTGGACTTTTTTCGCCGCCGTGTGGATTGGTTTTCGTGGGTTATTCGAATCGGTGATCGCCTTCCTTTCTTTGGAGGTGGTTGTGGTATTGTTGTTGAGTCAGAAATGGTTGTTAATTTGTTGATGATCATTGCAGTAAATGGCTGGTGCGTGTGGATTCGCTAATTACCGTGTTGGCAGTCCAATCCACTCACCACTCTCAAGAATATCCTATTGACGAACATGAGACTATGTGGACTCGAAATAGTCATTAATGCTTGATGTCATTGTTGCAAGGAGTTGATGCTACGTGATCCTATTTCATGTTGACGAACGCTTCATTCGTCAAACTATGGCCCCGCTTGGAATTGATTAGGGTTGAATCCACTTTGCGGATTTTTTATTATGTTTTGCCCATTAGGGTTATTTACTGGATCAGGTTTTATGTTCCCCAATTTTTATGTAATTTTCCCTTTTTTTTAATAATATATATATGACCAATTGACAACACATTAGAGTAGAATACCAACTTAATTGGACATTATTCATTTTGATGTCATTTTTGCACTTGACTTATAAAAAATAAACAATAAACCAAATATTATTGAAATTCATAAAATCAATTTTCAACAATCATTTGAAAACAACATTGTCAACATTCTAGGCCACACAATGCTCTCACACACTGAACCATTTTCAACCCATTTTGAATTTGTTGCTTCTGTGAGCAAAAGCATCACTGAAGGCATCACTGTATAAATCAATTACAGATTGTAATAATAGAAGGCCGATGCGTGCCCACAAATACAGCAAATCAATCTCATGATGTAGATTAGAGCAATAGAGGATGATTTATAGTCATAAAAACAATTTTTTATTTTTTAACCAGACAATGCTAGTATTATCGGTAGTATTACACTTGAAGTGGGATCAAATTCCCAGTCTCTTTATCACTCTGCGCTTGTATGGATCAGAAGATATAACCTGATCTTGGAACGGGTTGTAACTTCTAATGCAAGATCAGGGTTACGCTCCGATATGTTTGGAAGTTAGAGGGGTAGTTTGAGATTTTTTTTAGGGGTCTATGAGCCATCCATGGGTGTTAAAGAGCAATTTTCTAAGCATTTTAAGTGCAAAAGTAGTCATTAGCCCATTTTTGTGGTATAGCCAAAATAGAGTTTTACTTTTTCCACCCTGCTGCTTTCTCGCGCGCCCTGCAAAAATTCCAAAAATACCCCTGGTCTGGATTACATTTTCCGAACCAGATTGTTAGTGTTTCCGGAAAATAAAATCCGGACGCATATGCTATGAAATTTTGTCTTTCTTTGATGTTAAGGGTCTCTATTCACCGTTATACGACCACTACATAAGCTGCAATGCAATTGCAGGGGTTGTATGAGCGGTCAACAATGACCATGACACCACAAACACTCCTAAAAGCTACCTAAAAAACTAATTTTTTTGAAGAAAATGTAAGAAAGGAGGTGAAGAAGAATGAAGGAAATTGGTGAAGATCCAAGGCTTTTTATAGCCTTAAATCAGTCATAGGTCTTAATTACAATCAAATAAAACATGTTCCATAATCAAAACCGTCAAAAAATGCATTCAAACTCCACTAACCGGTCTAACCTTTGGTGAAACGTCACCGGCCAAAATGTTATTGAGGATTTTCAGATTTTATAATCCGGAAAGCATGAAGTTATTTCGGATTATAAAGTCCGAACTGCACCAGACCCTTTATTTGGATCGTTTTCGTTGCGAATGCCTTGGAAAATAATAGAACAAAGGTACATAACATAAATAGAAGCAACATAAGACAAATAAACAGTTAAAAAAACCATAATAACA